>OGYZ01001089.1_pt1 | contig 22354 bp, 18 predicted proteins | sample 1576681 | NCBI WGS metagenome assembly OGYZ01 (sample SAMEA3541480, study PRJEB24748) | human gut metagenome | biome: human gut; feature: human-associated habitat; material: faeces | place: China | collected 2012 | reverse complement strand
TACATCTTGTGAAAGTCTTGCACAAATATTGCGGCCGTGCATGCCGCCTAACCTGAACGACAATGTGTGGGCTATACTGTCTGGTAGGTTTTGTTCTACGAGTGTGAGAGCAATGGAAATCCAAATCATCAAGAAGGAGCAGTTCAGAAACCATTTCCATAGTCGTACTTTATAGGCATTGGTAAGTTTCATACTGATTGTCAGTAAGAACACGGGAATAAAGAACGATGCTATACCAAAGTTCCTGTTCATAAAAAAGTAGGACAAATATGCTCCTCCTTTTCCGCACCAGTTAGTGGCGTGGGTTAATTGGTGTGCTTCAACTCCGCTTTGATCTTCTGCCCCGGTAAACAGGTTGGATATCATGCTTAGGGTTAGGAAAATGGCAAAAGCAAAGAGGAAAATTCCAATTAGGAAACGGGTAGTTTCTCCTCTCACTTCTTGTCGAAATGAAAGGATTTGTCTGAATGAGAATTTGGGAGACTTATTGTTTTTTTTCTGACTTGGCCTGCGTGACATGTTGCTAAATTTTAGATGCAAAAATACTTGAAAAATGGGAATAATTCAGAAACTTGCCTATTTTTTTGTACTTTTGCAGAACCGTTTTTTGTATTATGATGGAGCAGGATAAGAAAATATATTCAGAGGCAGTAGTAGAGTTTGTTACGGTTTCTGCGGAATATTGTAAAAGGCTGGAAACTTGTCAGGAATTTGGTCAGGATGATTTTATTGATGTATTCTGTAAAATCTTACCGCTACTTTATTTAAAGGCTTCATTATTGGTCGGGCTTGTTTCCGATGAAGAAGAAGGCTTTGTAGAACATCCCGTAACGGAAAACGATTATAATTATGTACGGAATTGTGTAGCAGATTTGTTGATGGACAAAGATGACTACTTAGATGTTTTTGTTGAGGATTTTAAATATTCAGATCGCCCGATCCGACAGACGATTAGTGAGAACTTGGCTGACGTGTATCAGAATTTACGAAACTTCATTGAAGTTTATCGGCAAGGATATGATGATGCAATGTTGCAGGCGTTAAGTGAAGTCGTTGTGACTTTTGAGTTGGAGTGGGGGCAGAAATTGTTGAATGCATTAAGAGCACTCCATGATGTGAAATATGGTGCTTATAATCAGATGGGATAATGGGGCAGCGAATACTTTATGAGAAAATAGATAAAACGAAGATTGCAAATTTGCCTTTGGTTATATTTGAAGGTAAAATTTGGGTGATTGATTCCCTTTTGGAAACTGAAAAAGCAGTTGATTTTTTGAGAAAACAGTCGGTTGTTGGAATTGATACGGAAACAAGGCCAAGTTTTCGACGCGGTGTAACATATAAAGTGTCATTGTTGCAAGTCGCGACTGAAGAAATTTGTTTCCTGTTCCGTTTGAATCATACAGGAAAGCCTTCATGTCTGGTGCAGTTATTGCAGGATTCTGCGGTGTGCAAGGTGGGGCTTTCGCTTCGGGATGACTTTCAGAGACTTCGGGAGTTGACGGATTTACAGGTCGCAAATTATGTGGATTTGCAGCAGAAGGCAGCCCAAATGGGATTGAAAGATATGAGTCTTCAAAAGTTATATGCCAATTTTTTTGGACGTAAAATTAGCAAGCGGCAGCGGTTGAGCAATTGGGAAGCTGATGTCTTGACTGATTCTCAGAAAAAGTATGCTGCAACTGATGCCTGGGCTTGTATCAAACTATATAAGGAAATGTGTCAGTTGATGGAGACACATGATTATCGTTTACTTTGTCAATATACAGCAAGTGAGTATCAAATACAACAGGAAACTACCAATTAATCATAATCATGGCGTACAAAAATATCTATCTGAAAAGAGGGAAAAATGAGAGTTTAAAGAGGTTTCATCCCTGGGTTTTTTCTGGTGCTATTCAGCGAACGGATGCCGAAGAGGGTGAAGTGGTTAATATCATTTCTTCTGAAGGCGAATTTGTGGCCGTTGGGCATTATCAGATTGGTTCAATAGCAGTGCGTGTATTAAGTTTTGAGCCTGCTGTCATTGATAGTGCGTTTTGGCATGACAGGCTGAGTGAGGCTTATCGCGTGCGCAAAACTCTGGGATTGGTAGGTCGTGAGGAGCACTCTATATATCGTTTGGTTCATGGTGAGGGTGATCGTTTACCGGGTCTTATCGTGGATATTTATGGTAATATAGCTGTGATGCAGGCTCATTCGGTCGGGATGCATATGGCGCGTCAGCAGATTGCTGAGGCATTAATGGATGTTATGAATGGTACATTAACGTGTGTTTACTATAAATCGGAAACGACATTACCTTTTAAAGCCAACGTAGGAGCTGAGAATGGTTTCCTTATTGGAAATTCTGTTGATAATGTGGCGTTGGAAAACGGCTTGAAATTTCATATTGATTGGCATCGCGGACAGAAAACTGGCTTTTTTGTGGACCAGCGCGAAAACCGGAGTTTGCTGGAGTCATATTCTGCCCATCGACGGGTGCTGAACATGTTTTGCTATACGGGGGGATTTTCCGTATATGCATTACGGGGTGGGGCAGAACTGGTACATTCCGTAGATAGCAGCAGTAAGGCGATTGATTTGACTCGAGCTAATGTGGAATTGAATTTTCAGAATGATCTTCGTCATGAAGCTTTTGCCGTTGATGCATTTAAGTATTTAGATCATATGGAATGTGGAAAATATGATCTTATTGTACTTGATCCGCCAGCGTTTGCCAAACATAAGGATGCATTGCGCAATGCTTTGAAGGGGTATACTCGGCTTAATGCCATTGCTTTTGAGAAGATTCAGAAGGGTGGAATCCTGTTTACTTTCAGTTGCTCGCAGGCCGTGAGCAAGGACCAGTTCCGTTTGGCCGTGTTTACTGCAGCGGCACAAGCCAAGCGTCACGTGCGTATTCTCCATCAACTTCATCAACCGGCCGATCATCCTATTAATATATATCATCCGGAAGGAGAATACCTTAAAGGATTGGTCTTGGAGGTTGAGTAATCATATTATTTCATATGTTTGAGTCTAATTGAATGATGATTCTTTAACAAGAAGGCTTCTGAGAAAAATAAAGTTCGACCTTATTTTTTTCAGAAGCCTTCTTGTTTGATCTTTGCAGCATGTATTATTGCCGTTTACCATTGGCTCGATATTCTTTAGGGCTGAGCTGTGTGATTTTTTTGAAGAAACGGCTTAGGTATGAGGCATCTGGAAAGTGGCAGCGCATGGCTATTTCTGTAATAGACAGATCTGGGCGATTGAGCAGGACTTTGATTTCAGCTGTCAGTTGTTCGTTTATGAGTCTTTTGGGTGTCTTTCCGTTTGAATAGGTGACGCATATTTCGTTTAGATAGCGCGGTGATATGCAGAGTTGTTGTGTATAGAAAGAGAGTTGGTGCTCGGTGGCTGCATGTTCATGGATCAGGTACATAAAGTGGTGAAAAATCATCTGTTTCCGGGTGTATGGATGGGTATCTTTTACGTGAATTTTAGGAATGGCACTGAATATCCACATAAACAGGCTTTGTAAATAGTTTTGTTCGAGCTGTAGGGTGAATTCCGAAGGGGGCTGAGTAAATAACATTTTAGCCATGTCCATCCACAAATTAACATGCTGCCAGTTATATGGAGCTTGTGTATGATCCTTATAAGGGATTTCTTTCATATAATTGAAGAATGTGCTGTCTAAGTTTATGGCTGCCTGAAGAAATATTTTAGAAGGATACAGGACCATGCGAACCCTAAAATCCGGCGTAGAATGGATAAGTTGTAAAATGCTTCCTCTCCAAAAAATGAGTTCGGACATTTTCTTGAGGTGAAACTGTTGTGCACCGGTAGAAACAACGGCTTCGCCATCGGTACAGATGAGTTGGATGCCACAGTTGAAGTGTCGGGGCGAATCGTGCAGAAAACTTAAGTTGCTTTCTTCGTAGTGGATATGGGTGGGGGATGAAAGTTCGGTTAAAAGCATATAGCAAGGTTTTCAATTACGAAAGTACGAATAAAAAGTGATAAATGGAAAAGTGAGTTAAAGTAATTGGTCGTAGGAACTTTGGGAGGTTTACCAGAATATGTTTGAAAAAATCAAGTATTGCCACTTGTTATTATCAATCCTTGGTTGAATCTCAAACTGATTATGACAGAGGCGTGTGGTATGGAAGGTCTGGAATTCTAACGAGTTACTGAATCTTATTCCGGATCAACTTTTTATGCTTGCAGAAAATGTATTTTACGAAAAAAACTGATTATAGTTCGGAAAAGAAGATCATTTTTTGCTGTTTTCATGATTAAACCGTACTTTTGTGGGCTTTGATGTTAAAGTTCATATTATGTTATTCAATTCATTCGAATTTTTGATATACTTGCCTGTCGTATTTTTATTATATTGGCTGGTATTCAAGCATTTGAAAATACAGAATTTATTCCTTGTTATTGTCAGTTATATCTTTTACGGATGGTGGGAGACTTCATTTTTGTATTTGATAGCATTCACTACCTTGTGTAGTTTTTTCAGTGGAATTCTGACAGAAAAATTAAATAAAATCAAAGCCGGAAGAGGTAAAATTGCCCTTTATGCGAATATCTTGATCAATCTTTTCATACTGTGTGTATTCAAGTACTATAATTTTTTTATTGATAGTTTCATTGCATTATTACATTCCGTCGGATGTAACGTAGAATGCACATGGACACTCAATCTGGTGCTCCCCGTAGGAATTAGCTTCTACACTTTCCAGGCATTAAGTTATAGTATTGATGTATATCAGAAAAAGATGCCTGCCTGTAAGGATATTGTTGCCTTTTTTGCATATATCAGCTTTTTCCCACAGCTTGTAGCAGGACCGATAGAGCGTGGTGTCAACCTATTGCCACAATTTTATGTTCCCCGTAATTTTAATTATGCAAAAGCAGTAGATGGTTGTCGGCAGATTTTATGGGGCTTTTTCAAAAAAATGGTTGTGGCAGACAATTGCGCCCTTATTGTTAATGATATATGGAATGATTATGCCAATCAGGACGGGATAACTTTATTGTGGGGCGCAATTTTATTTGCGTTTCAAATTTATGGTGATTTTTCGGGCTATTCAGACATTGCTATAGGTACAGCTCGTCTTTTTGGCATCAATTTAATGCGAAATTTCAGCTTTCCTTATTTTTCGCGTGACATAGCTGAATTTTGGCGAAAATGGCATATTTCACTTACTACATGGTTTCGCGACTATGTTTATATACCATTAGGGGGGAGTCGTTGTGCCAAATGGAAGGTGATGCGCAATACGATGATTATTTTTCTTGTAAGCGGGTTGTGGCATGGTGCAAACTGGACTTTTGTAATATGGGGACTTTATCATGCTTTATTGTTTTTCCCGTTAATGCTTTTCGGACAGAATCGTAAGCATACCAATATTGTGGCAAACAGAAATTTGTTGCCGTCAATTAAGGAATTTATTCAAATGGCAATTACTTTTTTTCTGGTGGTTATTGGATGGATTATATTCCGTGCGGAAAACATTACGCAAGCTTGGGATTATATATTCAGAATGGTTACAGAGTTTCATATAGCCTCTGTTCCTTACGGAAGGAAAGTCTTATTATACATTTCTGTGCTATTGATTGTTGAATGGTTGCAACGTGATAAACAACATGGCTTGCAAATAACGGAACGAGGAATATGGAAGTACAGACTTGTCAGATTTTCTCTTTATTATGTATTGGTTTTTGCAATCTTAGCATTAAAGGGGGAGTCGGAGACGTTTATTTATTTTCAATTCTAAAGAATGAAGAAGTTTTTGTTATTGTCGACATTATTGTGTTGTACCATTATTACAACCCTAATATTGGGTGAATTTTTGGTAAGAACCATGTCAAATCCGTATAAGGTAAAAAATAAATGGATGATGGAACACTCACAAAACATTAATTCCATCATATTGGGAAGTTCGCATACGTATTACGGGGTACGTCCAGAATATGTTGATTCACTGTATAATCTGGCTAATGTTTCTCAAAATCCGAAATATGATTATTTTATGTTGGAGAAGTATGGCAATCTTTGTCCCAATCTGAAAACTGTTATTCTCCCTATTTCATATTTTACACTATTCGACAAAAGTTTTGAAGATGGCGATGAATGGTATTATGAATTGTATTATAAAATTTATATGGATTGTCCTTATCATTCAGGTTTTTCTAAATACAGTGCAGAAATGTTTCATTTATCGGTCTATTTTGGAAAACTGAGAAATTGGTTATTAGGAAGAAGCAATATAAAATGCGACAGTTTAGGTTGGGGGATGGGATATTCATTAGCCAATAAGATTCGGGACATTGATAATGCGAATTCTATGGCTGTTGTAAAAAAGCATACTGCGGAAGATTGGAGTTATTTGGAAGAAAATTGTTTTTATCTTGATAAAATTGTATCCTATTGCAAATTGAGGAATATTAAATTAATTCTTATTACTACACCTGCATGGCATACTTATTATGATAATCTTGATAAAAGGCAATTGAATAAAATGTATGAGATCATCCGTAAAATTTCTGAAGTCAAGTATTATGATTATTTAAAGGACAAACGATTTGTGGAAGATGATTTTTATGATCCAGATCATTTGTCAGATATTGGCGCCAGAAAATTTACTTTGATTTTAAAAAGCGAGGTTTTAGATAAAGATTAGAGTTTTATTACAGTAGCTCGTATATCATGATTACTATTCCTATTTTGCTAAAAGAAAATTTACTTTGTTGTATGCAAGAAATTATCATTGTAATTCATCAGGGTTTTCTTTCTTACTAAAAAAACTTTCATCTAATTGGTACAGGGAATGATCGGTGTCGAAGGTTTTGTCATTTCGTATTCATTAATGGTGTGGCTCCGGTGGCTGCTCCAATTGTCGGAGGCAGTATGACCGACAGTGTAGGTTGGCAAGGAATATTCTGGGTATTGTTCGCTTTAGGTTTTTTCCTCTTATTGGGTAGTCTGAATTTGCGTGAATCGCTTCCGGTTTCCCGCCGTCAGCATGCCAGTTGGAAGGGCGTTTATCTTGGATTTTCAGAGGTTATTTATAATCAGCGCTCGTATGTTATGTTTTGTTGTATGCCTTCAGCCAGATTGTTTTGTTTGCAATATATCTTCAGCCCCCTTTATATGCAGCAACATTATGGATTTTCGCCCATGATGTTCAGTTTGTGTTTTGGCATCAATGCTGTATCCATGGTGTTGGCTTCGGCTATGACGGTACGTTTTTCGCATCCTGAGATTGCCGTATTGCGAGGCAGCATTGGTATGACGGTCGTTTCTACGGTGCTCTTTATAGCGCTCTGTCTAGATTGCAACTTTTGGATATATGAGTCGTTATTGGTGGTTTTGCTCTTTATGTTGGGCCTAACTTTTACAGCGTCAAATACATTGGCTATGAATTGTGAGCGAGCCAATGCCGGTGTTGCATCTGCCTTGCTTGGAGCTTCGGGATTTGCTTTTGGCGGTATCATTTCTCCACTTGTGGGATTGGGAAATATCTTGACCTCTACAGGAACTGCTTTTTTGATTGGTTCGGTGTGTGCACTATTTTTTACTTGCATTGCCTTGCGTAGGACATATGCCATGGTGCGTTATTCTAAGCAGTCGTAATTTCTGTTTTATCTTAAGAATAATCCAAAACCGAATGGAAATTTTCCATTTGGCTTTTGGGATTGTACTTCATTAGAGGAGGATAACTTCGGAGTGCGAATTCTTCTGTAGAGTATAAAAAGAGTAAGCCAAATTATTTTAAATCTTTTTTTCTTACTATTTTAGGGCAATTAAATAAAAGTAGGGATTTAAGTCATTCAATGAGAGTTGAACAATGGAATTATTCAAATCTTTATATGAAGAATTTTGTGCCTACATTAAAGTTGGTGATTATATGAAAAATAAAATCATAATATATGCCGTGCTCGTTCTATTTCTGTGCAGTACTGCCTTTGGGCAAAAATTAAGTCCAGCCCAACAAATTTCTGATTTTGATGATTTATGCTCAAAGTTGGAAAGTGTACATCCTGATCTTTATTTGTATCAGTCGAAAAAAGAATATGAGAACAATAAAATGAAGATTAAGGCTTCTATGACTGATTCTATAAAAATATCGGACTTTTATTTAAAAATTGCTCCTTTTATAGCAAATATAAAAGATGGTCATAGTATGATGTTACCTCCTATTACTTCAGATTTTGTTTCTTATGTAAAGAAAGATGGCAAAACCATGCCATTGCGTATAAAAGCGGTCGAAAATGTCTTTGTTGTAGATTATCCAATAGTGATGAATTCAGGATTCAACGAAGGAGATACCATTTTCAGTATCAATGGTGTTGACTCAAAAGATATACTAAAAAAGGCATATGATCTTTGGGGATCAGAAAAAGATAACGGAATTAAAGAAGCTGCAGTAAATACTTATTTGTCCCTCTTGTTTTGGCATATGTACAGATGGGATGATTCATATGTGTTTATGGTAAAACATGGTAGTAAGATAGAGAAGAAGTATTTGGAAGGTGTGCCACAAAGTTTGGCATTGAAGGTTAAAAGGGAAAGACAATCTAAAAATAAGCCTGAAAGTTTCAGTTGCAAGTTTTCTTCAGATTATACGCAGGCTACTATTATTATTCGCAATGTATATAATGAAAAAGCGTTGAAAGAGTTTTGTGATTCTGTCTTTAAAGAAATAAATTATAGAAAAATCCCTGAGATAATAATTGACATGCGTAATAATACAGGTGGTTCCAGCCAATGCGTGGAAAGATTGATTTCATATTTTCCACATCCTGAGTATGCACTCTTTTCCAAAAGTCAGATAAAGGTTAGTACATATTCTAAGGCTTATAATAAAGAACGTCATCCGGAAATATACAGTCAAATTTGTAATTTACCGGATGGAGAACTTTTTGTTATTAGAGATCCTTTCATTAAAGATAACAGGAAAGATGCAAATCTATATCGCGGAAAGATAATAGTACTTGTAAATAACAAAACCTATTCTGGTGCATCGTCTTTTGCGCATGTAATGAAAAATTTAGGTATTGCAAGTGTCGAAGGTGAAACGGGTTGTCCCACTGTTTATTTTGGAAATTATCTGCCTTTTACCTTGCCTAATTCGAAGATAGATTATTATATCACTTTTTCTAAATTTTATGAATGACAAACAATTTTGAAGATAAAAAAGTATGCTTTATCGTTATTTATTTGTACCTTTAAAAAAGCATATGTGTGCAACGTAATTATAAGGAATATAGGTAATTTTGCTATAATTATGGATGCAAAGTAATGTTTAATCTTTAAGATACAATACTATGAAAAAACAAGATTTAGTTAAGTACTTATTGGGGCTTTTTGCCTGTGTATACGTAAAAAAAATATTACCAGTCTTTTTATTTGCAGGTGTGGCTTTAATGCTCGTTTCGTTTATGGCAGTGCCATGTCATAATGGTACTGGAGTCGCAAAAGTGAGTAGAGTATCGGATTCAGCTTTAATGGTCGGTGATTCTGTAGTTCCTATGGACGATTCATTGGTGTCTGTCATTGCATGGTTTAATAAGAGGGATACCATGACTTATTGGATTCATGAAGGTCGGTGGACGTATAATGGTGAGGATACGGTCTTAACAGCCGGTATGCACACCAAAGTAATGGTAACAGTAACAGATTCAACAGAAGCAGGGTATCGGATGGAGTATCGTTTTCTCGAATTCAAAATGGATTCTACGATTGAAAAATCATGGTTGTTGCCACTCTTGAAAGTCGCTACAGACAAATTCCAGCATGAATTAGTGGGGACTTCCATAAAATTCCGAACGGATGAGTGTGGTAAAATCATTAAGTATGACAATTTGGGAAAAATTAAGAGACAAGCTAAGCGCTTGTTTCCTTATGTAATAAAAAATATTCCGAATATTGATAGCCTTGCAGTTATTGGTCTGGATTTAAAGCCGTATCTGAAGACCATAGATGGAGATCAACTCGTGAAAGGGTATATAGAAGAACTTGAAATGCTTTTTGGCAATCACGGTTCACAATTTAATATAAGAGAAATAAGAGATCATGAAGATGCTACAGAGGATCAATACGAGTCCGATTCGTATACTGCAGTGAGATTGGATCACGAAAGTGGCGACTATGAGGTAGAGGTGGACATTAATAATTATATACCGAAAGAGGCTATTAAGAATATACTAAATGGATTGGTGGATATGTTCCTGGATAAGGGAAATACGGAAGATATCAAGAATGATCTGGACGATGGCTTAGATGAGCATATCACTGAGGATGCCGTATATAATACATATTTACGGATGAAGTATTTTGCAGATGGATGGCCCAAGGAGATTGTTAGTCAAAAGAAGTCTTCAGTTGGAAAACAGGGGAGGCTTGAGCAGAAGTACATTGAATGGATTTATCGAAGTGTGGGTCATACTGATTAAAAATAAATGTTGTTGTGTAAATATCCTGCAATTCGTGAAATCTGAATATGCATGTGTATGTTCGGGTACAATGGCTTTTGGTTTATAATACAGAAATTGACAAGGGAAATCCACGGGTTTTATGTAATTTTGCATACTTGTGAAGTAAGTTTAGATTTAGAAAAATAAAAGAGCGCGATATGAGAGATTTTGTTCATCTGCACGTGCATACACAATATTCAATACTTGACGGTCAGGCGTCTATTCCCAATTTGGTGGAAAAGGCTTTGAAAGACGGCATGCGAGGTATGGCTGTTACTGATCATGGTAATATGATGGGTATCAAGGAATTTTACAACTATGTAAAATCAAAGCGTAAGTCTGCACAATCTGCTTTAAAGGATTTACAGGAGAAGTTGTCTGCTTTGGATTCTGCCGAAGATTTTGGCGAATATGCTACACGTGAGGAAGCCCAAAAGGCTTTGGAGCAGCAGATTGCTACCAAAAAGCGCGAAGCAGAATTTAAACCTATTTTTGGTTGTGAAATGTATGTGGCCCGTCGTGGAATGCGTACTAAGGAATGTAAGGAGGACCAGTCCGGATGGCACTTAATTGTATTGGCTAAAAACGAGAAAGGTTATCATAATCTGATCAAATTGGTATCACATGCTTGGGTAGATGGATTTTATATGCGTCCTCGAACGGATCATGTGGAATTAGAAAAATATCGCGAGGGGCTGATAGTTTGCTCTGCTTGTATAGGTGGAGAAGTGCCGCAAAAGATCTTGGCAGGAAATCTGGAGGCTGCAGAAGAGGCTGTGTTGTGGTTCAAAAAGTGTTTTGGCGATGATTATTATTTGGAATTACAACGTCATGAGGTTAAGGATCCTAACCAGCGTGCGAATCGTGAAACGTTTCCTTTACAGCAAAAAGTAAACAGACAACTGGTGGAATTAGCGCATAAACATCAGATCAAATTGATGTGCTCAAATGATAGTCATTTTGTAAATGAAGAGAATGCTGAGGCTCATGATCGTTTGATTTGTTTGTCAACAGGCCGTGATTTGGATGATCCTAAACGTATGTTATATACCAAGCAGGAATGGTTTAAAACTCAAGCCGAGATGAATCATGTTTTTGAGGATATACCAGAAGCTTTGGAGAATACATGCGAGATTTTGGATAAGATTGAGGTATATAGCATTGATCATGCCCCCATTATGCCTAATTTTGCAATTCCAGAGGATTTCGGTACGGAAGAAATGTATAGGGAAAAATATACGGAACAGGATCTCTATGAAGAATTTACTCGCGATGAGCATGGAAATGTGGTGGTTGATGAAGAAGCTGGTAAAAAGAAAATTGAACATCTAGGCGGTTATGAAAAGTTATATAGAATTAAGTTGGAGGCCGACTACCTGTCCAAATTAGCTTATGAGGGTGCTCATCGGCGGTATGGTGAAGAACTTTCTGAGGAGGTGACCGAACGAATAAATTTTGAACTATACATCATGAAAACAATGGGATTTCCGGGGTATTTCTTGATAGTTCAGGATTATATAAATGCGGCTCGTAATGATTTGGGGGTGTCAGTCGGTCCTGGTCGTGGGTCGGCTGCGGGGTCAGTTGTAGCTTATTGTTTGGGAATTACGCAAATAGATCCTATTAAATATGATTTGCTGTTTGAACGTTTTTTGAACCCAGACCGTATCTCTTTACCTGATATAGATGTGGATTTTGATGATGACGGGCGTGGCAGAGTCTTAAATTGGGTAACACAAAAATATGGTGCAGAGAAAGTTGCTCATATTATTACTTATGGTAAGATGGCTACAAAGTTAGCATTGAAAGATGTGGCCCGTGTTCAGAAATTGCCTCTGGAGGAAAGTAACCGTTTATGCAAATTAGTTCCAGATAGAATGCCTGAAGGTCCTGATGGAAAGACTTTGAAAATGAATCTTCCCAATGTGATTTCCATTTCAAAGGAATTGCAGGAGGCAGAGGCTTCAAGTAATAAGGTGTTGGCAGATACCATTAAGTTCGCCAAAATGCTGGAAGGTAATATCCGCAATACGGGTGTACACGCTTGTGGTACAATTATATGTCGTGATGATGTATCAGATTGGGTGCCCGTATCAACGGCAGAAGATAAGGATACCAAGGAAAAATTACTTTGTACACAATATGACGGTCGCGTCATAGAAGAGACCGGGTTAATTAAAATGGATTTTTTGGGATTGAAAACCCTTTCCATTATAAAAGAGGCAGTTGAGAATATTAGACAAAGTATAGGTATCGAAATTGATATTGACAATATCAGTATAGATGATCCAGCAACTTATCAGTTATATTGTGATGGTCGTACGGTAGGAACGTTTCAATTTGAGTCTCCTGGTATGCAGAAATATTTACGGCAATTGCAACCGTCAACTTTTGAAGATTTGATTGCAATGAATGCATTATACCGCCCGGGACCAATGGATTACATTCCGAGTTTTATTGCGCGTAAACATGGAAAAGAACCCATTGAATATGATCTGCCGTGCATGGAAAAGTATTTGAAAGATACCTACGGAATAACGGTATATCAGGAGCAAGTGATGTTGCTTTCAAGAGTTATTGCCAATTTTACACGCGGCGAAAGTGATACATTGCGCAAGGCAATGGGTAAGAAGTTGATAGAGAAGCTGAATCACATGTATCCTAAATTTATTGAAGGTGGTAAGGCTAATGGTTATGATCCTAAAATTTTGGAGAAGATATGGGAAGATTGGCGAAAGTTCGCGTCGTATGCGTTTAACAAAAGTCATGCAACCTGTTATTCTTGGGTAGCTTATCAAACGGCTTACTTAAAAGCAAATTTTCCGTCGCAATATATGGCGGGAAACATGACACGTAATAAAACCAATATTAGTGAAATCACCAAACTGATGGATGAGTGTAAATCAATGGGAATCCGTACACTTTGTCCTGATGTGAATGAAAGTCGCTTAAAGTTTAGTGTCAATCGTAAAGGAGATATTCGTTTCGGTATGGCAGCCGTAAAAGGTGTTGGAGAAGCTGCGGTAGAAGCTATTGTCGAAGAGCGTGAAAAAAATGGTTTGTACAAATCTGTATATGATTTCTTTGAAAGGATTAATTATACACAATGTAATAGGAAAGCTATCGAAAGTCTGATTTATTCAGGGGCATTCGATAGTTTTGAAACGATTTCACGAGATCAGTTTTTCGCTGAAAATGATAATGGAGAAACTTTTGTAGGCACTTTGATACGATATGGTATAAAATATCAGCAGGACAAGGCTTTGGCTCAAAATTCTTTATTTGGTTCAAGTGAGGCTGTTGAAATAAAAAAACCAGAGGCACCTACTGATTATCAAGAATGGGGAGAACTTTTGCGTTTGAATAAAGAAAGGGAATATGTAGGAATTTATTTGACAGCACATCCTTTGGATGAATATTATGTGATATTGCATGATATCTGCAATACCAAAATTGAAGAATTGGAGGATTTGGAAAATCTGGTGGATCGGGAACTTACTATAGGAGGAATTGTGTCTGGTTATAAGGAAGGACGGACCAAAAAGGGAAATCCGTATGGACGAGTGGTAATTGAGGATTATACAGGGTCATATGAATTTGTCTTATTTGGTCGCGATATGATAGAGTGGAAAAACTACTTCTTAGAGGGAAATATTCTTTATATTCGGGCAAAGGTGCAAAATAGACCTTACCGTGAAGATTTGCTTGAACTTAAAATTGCAGGGATAGATTTGTTATCAGAAATTAAGGATAAACTTATAAACAAACTTACCGTAACTGTGTATCCGGATAAATTAAATTCACAGACGACAGAGGAGTTAGCAGTTATGATGAGGGAAAATACAGGAAAAGTAGAGGTTTACTTTAAAATAGTAGATTCTGATGAACATATGTATGTATTGATGAAGTCTAGTTTGGGGGAGGTTGAAGTAAAAAAATCAATACTTGATTTCTTTGATGCGCATTCTGCTTTTGAGTACAAAATAAATTAGTATATTTGCGAATAATTTATTCATTAATAAGTAAAAATAATATTATGGCACAGATGATTTCTAAAGAAGTTTATGATAAATTGGTAGCAGAGGGTACACCGATGATAATTGATTTTTCTGCAACTTGGTGTGGGCCCTGCAAGAAACTTGCACCAATTATTGATGAGATTGCTGAGGAATTTGCAGGGAAAATAAATGTATGCAAGTGTGATGTTGATGATAATGAAGAACTTGCTGCTATGTATGGTGTTCGCAATATTCCAACCGTCGTTTTCATTAAAGATGGCAAAGAGGTCGATCGAACAGTAGGGGCTTTACCCAAAAATGCATTGGTTGAAAAGGCCAGCGCTCTGTTGTAAGGTTTAAAGAATTATGGCAAGTTTTGATGAAGAATTGCGGCAGGATGCTTTGGATGATATGAAAATTATCCATAGTATACGACAACAAATACCAGACCGCTTGAAAGCTGTGTTTACAGAATCCGTTTTACAATTTATTTTAGATAAAATAGCAGAGTATTATGTTGAGCATGATACCTTTGCCAATCTAAACACTGATTTTGTAGATATAGATATCATGGAGGTTTCTGCATACGTTCAAAAAGAAGCCGAACAAGAAGGAGTTGGGCATTTTGATGAAAATGATATTGCAGAAATTGTGGAAATGGAATTGGATTTTTCTGAAAAACTGTAAATAGCAAAGGTTTAAATGTTAGAGCTCCGGTCTTAGGTCCGGAGCTTTTTGCTTAATGCGAACACAATATTATTAAAAACCAAAGAGATGTATAGAATCGCGTTTTTTTTCTTTTTGATCGTTTTTTCGATAAATAATGTTATTGCTCGGAATGATGGTATTTCAAACAAGAAGAGAGCCCAAATTAAAGCGTATTTTGAGGCTTTAAGGAATGGAAGTTTACAGCCGATAGTACCTGATTGCACATTGGGATATTCAAATATTCAAAAGTACAGGAATGAAGTATGGAAGTTGTGGACGGAGGTGAATACGGCTGAAGAAAATAATCTGTTTGAATGTATACGGCCATTAGAAAAGTCTGATACGATTTCTTGGTTAATTCCTGATAGTTTAGAGCCGCATGCCAGAATGACTTCTTATGTGGGAATAAAAGGTGACATTGCAGAAAAAAAATGGCCGCTGTTTCTTTATTTGCATGGTTCTGGTCCTAAGGCTCAAGAATGGGCAACTGGTTTGAAACTTTGTCAAAGATTTGATGATGCACCTTCAGCTTACTTTATTCCAAGAATACCTAATGAAGGAGAATATTATCGTTGGTGGCAATGTGGAAAACAGTACATTTGGGAAAAATTCTTGCGACAGGCTATGATGTCCGGGAAGATTGACCCTAATCGACTTTATGTTTTTGGCATATCAGAGGGAGGATATGGAAGTCAGCGTTTAGCTTCTTATTATGCAGATTATTGGGCAGCAGCAGGTCCAATGGCTGGGGGAGAACCATTGATAAATGCGCCTGTGGAAAATTGTGGGAATATAGGTTTTTCATTGTTGACTGGTAGTAAGGATGATGGCTTTTATAGGAATCGACTTACTACGTATACCCATGAAGCTTTTGACAGTTTGGAAAAAGTGTACAACGAAGGATTTGTACATAGAATAGAGTTGATACCGGGAGCAGGACATGGTATAGATTATAGTCCGACCACACCTTGGTTGAAGGAATTTGAACGTAATCCATATCCTAAATTTTTTGTTTGGGAAAATTTTGATATGGATGGAAGGTATCGTGACGGATTTTATAATTTACAGATTGTAGAGCGTTCTGATACAAGTCTGGGATCAAGAACTCGGTACATAATGAAGATTGAGCATAATACAGTGTATTTGTCTGTAGATGTCGTAACCTATCAAACTTCTGAGATGGATTCGATATGGGGCATTCCTTTAAAATTCAATAAGTCTTATCAAAAGGCTCAATTGGGAAAACTGATCCTTTATTTATCTGATAATTTAGTGAATTTAGAAAAACCGGTAAGAATTATTCTTAATGACAAAGTTGTTTATAATGGAAAGTTGAAAGCCAATCTTCATTCTTTAATAAATAGTTGTACGCTATTTTCGGATCCATATCGGTTGTATCCAGTGTCTGTTGAGGTTGATATTGAGGAGCTATGCCATAAAAAAGAATGAGATCGCGATTATTGGACTTCCTTTAAGAATGTATGGTTTCTTTTTGCATATAATTTTAGGATAGTACAGAACAAAAAAAGTCGGAGCCTAATGAAAGGTCCGGCTTTTTTTTGTTGATGATCATAAATATTTTATTGAATCTCAATAACCCTATTGACTTTTATTCTTTCTTCAGGAGTTTGTTTGGGAATAGTAATGGTTAGAACTCCGTTGGAAACATTTGCTTTTATTTTTTCTTTTACAACATTATCTGGTAAGATTAATGCTTGCTCAAATTTAGAGTAAGAAAATTCGCGTCTTAAATAGCGCTTATTTTGATTATCGTCTTCGTTTGTCTGTCTTTTTTCCATTGAGATTACCAGATTACTGTTTTCATTTAGATGGATGTTGAAATCCTCTTTTGTCATGCCTGGAGCAGCTACTTCTACTTGATAATCTTTGTCACTTTCTATGACGTTGATGGAAGGGGCGGTTGCATTAGCTTTTACCATCCAGTCGTTATCAAAGAAATCATTAAAAATGTTGGGTAACCAATTGGGATTGTTTTTTCTTGTCGGTATCATAATATTGTATTTTTAGAGTTGTTATTGTTTGTTTTATGAATCATTTTCACTCTATAAAATGCAACGATTATGCCATATGGTTTAGTGGTATCGCAGCTGCATATTTTTTAATATAAATTTATGTGTTTAATTCCATTTGCCGCATTTTTTTTGTTCGTTTATTGATAAATGAAATGACAATTTGTCATTTTGCTGTTCCTCGTGAGTAAGAAATGTCATGTTTATGCTTGTTTTTGTAGATGCATTTCATGATCAATGCATGATGGATAGTCTTCTGTGTAATGCGATACTAGAATTAAGCTACAGTCGTTTTGTTTGCAGTATTGGTTGATTATGTGCTTTAGCCGTGAAATGTTATTATTGTCAAGTCCGTGAAAAGGTTCATCTAGAATTAATAATTCTGGACTTTTTACAAAGGCACGAGCTAGAAGGACAAGGCGTTGCTCTCCACTTGATAAGGTGGGGTATTTTCTTTCTGCTAAGTGAGCAATATTTAGAATCTGCATCCAAATGAGACTTTCTTCTAATTGTTTGGGGGATGGTTTCTTGAAGAATCCTTTTGCGTTTAGTAAACTATTGGCAATGATTTCTTTTGCTGTTAGGTTTTTTTTGAAACATCTAAACATTTCTGGGGAAAGATAGCCTATTCTCTTTTTTATATCCCAGATACTTTCTCCTGTGCCGCGTTTTTTTCCAAAAAGTGTGATATCACATGAATATGCTTGTGGATTATCTGCGTTAATAAGAGACAATAGAGTTGACTTTCCGGCTCCGTTCACACCACTGAGTGCCCAATGTTCTCCTTTTTTTACTTCCCAATTAATATGGTTGAGTATAGTCTTTTGTCCATATTTTATGGATACATCTTTTAGAGCTATTATGTTGTCATTTATTTGTTGGGTATTAATATCATGATAAGATCGGGGGAAGACAATTGGAACTTTTGATTGAGGTGTTGGGTTTTTGTATGTTTTTATATAATCTGAGTATGCAATCTTAGGATAGGTGGTTTTGTTGTTTACTTCTACTACATGTGTAACAAATTTTGGAATGTCTTCATAACGTGTCGTTACAATAATAAGTTGCATTTCGTGTTGTAATGATTCTAGTATCTGAGTAATCATAAGACGGGACGCTTTATCTAGACCAATAAGGGGATTATCTAGAATCAAAATTTTGGGGTTATTCTTTAGTGCTTGTGCTATTTGAAATCTTCTTAATTCTCCACTGGATAATTCAATGATGCGTTTATTGTATAATTCATAAATGTGGAGTGCCTTGTATAAGTTTTCATTTGAGTATTTCGGAGTTGTATCTAAAATTTCAGAGATTAGAGGGTAGGATTCAGAATCACCTTGATTCCATCGTTGTTGATAATAGGTCGGGGTATATGAGTTCCCGTATACATCTTTAAATGTAATAAGTCGGATATTGTCAGAAATACGAGGTGATGAATTTGTTCCGAAGTCGTAATAAATATTACCGGTCAATGGCCTTGTACCTAAGATCATGTTTATTAATAATGATTTGCCAGAACCATTAGGACCAATAATTGCTATTTGCTCTTCTGCGAAAATTTCCAGATTTATGTTATGGGTCATTTGAAGTTCTGTCTGGATGTTATTCGCATTTATGAGTGAGATTATTTTTCGTTGATGCATGTTTTGCGGGTGATGGAGGTTATTTTATTATTTATCGGTGATTTTTTAGTCGTAGCGTGTATACGATTAGCGTGTTGCTGTATAAAAGCATTCCACGTTGATGGTGTTTTGGAAATAAAACGATTGGGAATTTGCTGTAAATAATGGCAGTATGCGGCTGCAACGGCATCTGTCGCATCAAGGTAAGGTAGCATATCTTTATCGGCAATCTTCAGTAGTTGTTTTAGAATGCCTGCTACTTGTTCTTTGCTGGCTTGTCCGTTTCCGGTTATTGCTTGTTTGATTTTTAGAGGTGCGTATTCGTGTACAGGAATATCATGGCCAATAGCTGCCGCAATGACAACGCCTTGTGCACGGCCTAATTTAAGCATACTTTGGACATTTTTACCATAGAAAGGAGCCTCTATAGCTAATTCATCGGGAAGAAAAGATGAAATAATGTTGTTAATTCGTTCGTATATCCTTCCTAATTTCAGGTAGGTGTTGGTACATTTTCGCATATCAATTACGCCCATAGCAATAATTTCTGCTTTGTTATGTTTGGTCCTTAATATGCCGTATCCTAAAAGGTTTGTTCCTGGGTCAATTCCGAGAATGGTCTTTTCTGTTTTGTCGGATGGATTTGTCATTGTTCCTGTCTTATTATTTTGCAAATATACATAATCCGGTTTTAGTTTGGGGCGGCATAGACTTTTTTCCCGAAAAAAAGTTTTGTTTGAGTAAATTTTCTGCCTTGATTGCATTATCTTTGCATACAAATCTGTACACTATGTCTAATTTCCTGAAGATGTGCATGGCGCGTTTTGGGGTTGTAGATTAAATCGTAAATTATGGATAATAAGGAACTTATTACACAATGTGAAAACACTGCAAAGCAGTGGGCAACTTCATCACTTTATGATGAACAAACGCGAGAAGCAGTAAAGCAGATGTTGGAAAGTGATGATAAAACAGAATTGATTGATGCCTTTTACCGTACATTGGAATTTGGAACGGGAGGATTGCGCGGCATTATGGGACCGGGTACCAATCGTATGAATGTTTATACAATGGGGGCAGCGACTCAAGGGCTTTCTAATTATTTGAATAAGTGTTTTACTGATCTCAAGGAAATCTCAGTCGTAATTGGTCATGATTGTAGAAACAATAGCCGATTGTTTGCAGAGACTGCAGCGCAAATATTTTCTGCCAATGGAATAAAGGTATATCTTTTTGATGACATGAGACCCACGCCTGAAATGTCTTTTGCAATAAGATATTTACATTGTCAGAGCGGAATCATTCTTACGGCCTCTCATAATCCTAAAGAATATAACGGCTATAAAGCTTATTGGGATGATGGAGCTCAGGTCTTGGCTCCGCATGATCAGGGAATAATAGATGAAGTTAAGAAAGTCCGTATTGAGGATATTAAGTTTGAAGGTAACGCAAGCTTGATTCAGACAATCGGAAAAGATATTGATGAAGCATATTTGCGCGAAGTTAAGAAATTATCAATAGATCCAGCATGTATAAGTCGTCATAAAGATCTGAAGATCGTGTATACACCTTTACATGGAACTGGTATGATGTTGATTCCTGATGCATTGAAGATGTGGGGATTTGAAAATGTGCATTGTGTGCCTCAACAAATGGTAAAGGATGGTAATTTCTCGACAGTCGTAAGTCCCAATCCCGAAAATTCTGAAGCATTAACAATGGCTTTGGATTTAGCTAAGCAGATAGATGCCGATATTGTAATGGCTAGTGATCCTGATGCAGATCGAGTCGGCATGGCATGCAAAAATAGTAAGGGAGAGTGGGTCTTGATTGACGGAAATCAGACGTGTATGATTTTTCTTTACTATATTATAAGTAATAGAAAAGCGCAAGGAAAGATGACGGGAAATGAGTTTATCGTTAAAACAATCGTCACAACAGAATTGATTCGCGCTATTGCTGAAAAGAATGCAATTGAAATGTATGATGTATATACAGGATTTAAGTGGATTGCACGTCAGATTCGTTTGAATGAAGGAAAAAAACAGTATATTGGTGGAGGAGAGGAGAGCTATGGCTTTTTAGCTGAAGATTTTGTGCGTGACAAGGATGCTGTTTCTGCGTGTGCACTGCTTGCAGAGATTTGCGCTTGGGCAAAGGATCAGGGAAAAACTTTATACGATGTTCTTCTTGATGTCTATATGGAGTATGGATATGCACTGAATAAAACGATAAATGTAGTTAAACCTGGCAAGACAGGAGCTGATGAAATTAAAGCAATGATGGATTCCTTCCGGAAAGATCCCCCCAAGGAGATTGGAGGTTCTCCCGTAATTTGCTTTAAGGATTATAACAGCTTAACAGAATTTGATGCTGAGGGAAATCAAAAGTCGCTTGATATGCCACAGACGAGTAATGTTTTGCAGTGGTATACAGTAGATGGTACAAAGGTCAGTGTGCGTCCTTCAGGAACAGAGCCTAAAATAAAGTTCTATATAGAAGTTCGTGGCGAATTAATTCAAAAGGAGTTAATTGATAAAGTACATGAGGCCGCTGTTAAGAAAATAGCAGCTGTCGCAGAATCTTTACATTTAAATTGAGCTAAAAGTCACAGAAAGTGTACTATTGTTTACGAAAAGTGTAATGCTAAAGAATAAATATGTGATATACGACGCCGCTGATGGTTTTAAACCATCAACGGCGTCTTGTTATGCTTGCAGTGTCGTTAGCGGGAACCAGGCTAAAGTTGCTGATAGGCCTGAACCAAAAGGTGTGCAATCGGATGTTCTCCTGTAAGCTGGGAACACATGGACAAACATGACTGCCGGCGGATAGGCGGCACCTAACCTACACGGTTGATTACGTGAAACGTGTTAAGCCCGCGCTCTCTCCGTATATTCGGAAAGCTGACCGCAAGGAAAGCCGATAGAAACGCGGGTAAGGAACGCTGGAAAAAGCGAACGCCGACCTTGTAATGAGGACGGATAGGGATTGAAACAGCATCCCACGCGAAAGCGGGCTGACTTCCAGCAGGTCTATCTTTACGAGAGAATTTACAGAACTTTTGAGAGGAGGAATTGCAAATGAACAGGAAACTGTGTGCGCCTGCTGACAGGGCACGAAGCTGGGAATCCATTGATTGGAAGAAAGCGGAGGCCTATGTTAAAAAGCTGCAAATGCGTATCGTAAAGGCTCAAAAAGACGGTCATTACAGCAAAGTGAAAACTCTGCAATGGCTGTTGACGCACTCTTTCTATGCCAAGGCATTGGCAGTGAAACGTGTGACAAGTAATAAAGGCAAAAATACCGCTGGTGTAGACCATGAATTATGGAAAACGCCAAAAGGCAAATTCGAGGCGATTGACAAACTCAAACGCCGGGGCTATAAGCCCCAACCTCTCAGACGGGTGTATATCCCGAAGAAAAACGGAAAATTACGCCCGCTGAGTATTCCAACGATGACAGACCGCGCCATGCAGACATTATATAAGTTTGCACTGGAACCATTGGCAGAAACTCTGGC
>OGYZ01001079.1_pt1 | contig 22454 bp, 12 predicted proteins | sample 1576681 | NCBI WGS metagenome assembly OGYZ01 (sample SAMEA3541480, study PRJEB24748) | human gut metagenome | biome: human gut; feature: human-associated habitat; material: faeces | place: China | collected 2012 | reverse complement strand
ATCCAGCTTCAGGAAATCATCAAAAGCGATATTTTCCCGAATCGGTTTTGCCTTATAATTAGCTTCTTCGTTCGCTTTCTTGGTTGCCAACAGTTTGTCAATCTGAGCCTGGATGACATCATCTTCAATCTTTTCAAACAATAATTCTGTTTTTCCCAGTTCATGACCCACTTCCAGCAAATCGGTTGAACCCAAACGATTCCAGCCTAACGGTTCTACATTCAGCATCTTGTTCAATTTTTCCATGCTGAAAGGTAAGAACGGCTCGAATACAATAGCCAGGTTGGCTGTAATCTGTAAAGCAATATTCATGATGGTAGCCACACGAGCCATATCCGTCTTGGCCAACTTCCAAGGTTCTGTATCAGCCAGGTATTTATTACCGATACGAGCCAGGTTCATGGCTTCCTTCTGCGCATCACGGAAATGATAAGTATCCAACAGACGTTCTACGTTTTCCTTTACATCTGCAAAATCCTTCAGTGTCTGACGATCATAATCCGTCAGTTCACCGGCTGCCGGAACCTTATTATCAAAATACTTACCCGTCAATACCAAAGCACGGTTCACGAAGTTACCCAAGATAGCAACCAACTCATTGTTATTGCGTGCCTGGAAGTCTTTCCAGGTAAAATCATTATCTTTTGTTTCAGGAGCATTGGCTGTCAGCACATAACGCAACACATCCTGCTTACCCGGCATATCCACCAAATACTCATTCAACCAGACAGCCCAGTTACGAGAAGTAGATATTTTATCACCTTCCAGATTCAGGAACTCATTGGCAGGAACATTTTCCGGTAAGTTATAAGAACCTTCGGCTTTCAACATAGAAGGGAATACAATACAGTGGAACACGATATTATCCTTCCCGATAAAATGTACCATCTTCGTTTCCGGATCTTTCCACCATTTTTCCCAACTGTCTGGCAACAATTCCTTTGTATTGGAAATATAACCGATCGGAGCATCAAACCATACATACAATACTTTGCCTTCTGCTCCTTCTACCGGCACCGGAATACCCCAATCCAAATCACGGCTTACGGCACGCGGTTGCAATCCCATATCCAACCAGCTCTTGCACTGTCCATAGACATTCGGTTTCCATTCCTTGTGGCCTTCCAGAATCCACTGACGAAGGAACGGTTCCCATTTATCAAGAGGCAAATACCAGTGTTTCGTTTCCCGCATAACCGGCTGACTGCCACTGATAGCCGACTTCGGATTGATCAAATCAGTCGGACTTAATGACGTACCACAGGCTTCGCACTGGTCGCCATAAGCCTTTTCATTGCCACAATGCGGACAAGTACCTGTAATATAACGGTCTGCCAGGAACTGTTTAGCTTCTTCGTCATAATACTGTTCGCTTGTCTTTTCGATAAATTCGCCTTTATCATACAACGTACGGAAGAAATCTGAAGCCATTTGGCGATGCGTAGCCGAAGTTGTACGAGAATAAATATCAAACGAAATGCCAAAATCCTCAAATGATTTCTTGATGATATTATGATAACGGTCCACTACATCCTGCGGCGTAATACCTTCCTTTTTCGCACGAATGGTAATAGGCACACCGTGCTCGTCCGAGCCACCAATCATAATTACCTCTTCACCCTTCAAACGCAAATAACGGGCATAAATATCGGCAGGTACATAAACGCCGGCCAAATGACCGATATGAACCGGTCCATTTGCATACGGCAATGCCGTAGTTATCAATGTTCTTTTAAATTTCTTTTCCATACTGTGATGTTCTCTTTTTGAACTACAAAGGTAAGGAATTATTTGGTATTGAAGATAGCTTCATTAAAAATTGAAGTCGACAAGACCGGAATTACACGAGACAATTAAATTTCTTAAAAAAACCAAATGATTAAACAATACGTGAGGATTCCGGTTTTAATAAGCGAAACGTCAAACAATTTTACTTAATCAAAACTATTTGTTTAATTATTAATTTCAGTAACATTCAAAATGAAACAAAGAGTGTCTAAAAAGATTCTATTAGTAGGACTCAGCAGTGTATTTTTCATGTCATGTACATCAGACGAAGACCCAGTAAATCCGGTTCAACCTGAAGCGGTTACTAAAGTGCGTATGATTGTAGATGATTTCTTTCAAAGCACGGCTTCAGCCTTGCCAACAGGAGAAAGTTCGATTTCTGAAATCGAAGCTTATTTGTTCCAAAATGATACGCTGAAGAAATGTTTAGGTCCTTTGTCGAGCAGTGGAGGTGATACGTACGAACTGAACATCATGAACAGTGATAAAGGTGATATCTATTTCATTGCCAATACTGAAGGACATGTTGACGTCAGTGGCCTGGAAGAAGGCACAACATTGAAAAGCGAGTTCTTACAGCTGGCTTCTAAGTTGAACGACGATCAGACACGCCTGAAAGGGAACCATATCCTGACAGGTAGTTATCAACGACAAAAAGCGGGAAGTGCCGAAGTGAATTTACAACGTGGTGTGGCACGTCTTGACTTAACGGTCAATGTTCCTCAAATCAAGATCAAAAGTGTCCGCATCGACAACGTATCCAACACCGGATATGTATTCAAGCAGTCGGGCGTTGAGACTCCGGTTGATGTAGAGAAAAGAACAATCCGAAGAGATTTCCTGGAACCGTTAACAGCAAGTGAAACAGGTTTATTCTATCTGTATGAACAAAATAATGCAGAGATGAAACTGACCATGGAAATTGAAGCCGATGGCAAATCAAATACATTGTCGGCACAATTACCGGAATCATTGAGCCGAAACACAATCTATACACTGACTGTCAACAAGACGGGTACAGAAGACTTTGAAATCACCATCAATGTCACAACCAGTGTAGAAGAATGGACTCCGGGTGAAGATGTAACAGCAACTCCGGATTCAATTGTTTCCCGAAACGTTTAAACAATACTTGATCTCGTATGAATAAATATTTCTTGTTAGGACTTATTTTCATGCTCGTCTTCAGCAGATGTACCGAGCACGATGATATTCGTCAAACCATAGGTAACTCCAATACATTCCGTATCCAGGCGGCACATTTCTCCGTTTCCGGAGCTAATGCGTCATTGCCTGATGAAAATCAGATACGTGAATTGGATGCTTATCTTTTTGACGAAGGAAAGCTTATCAAAAAATATGAAGATCTAGCGAGGCAAGATGTAAACGAATATTCTATAGAGGTCCCTGGTAACAAAGGGACACTCTATTTCTTAGGAAATTCAGATGCGATAACAGATCCTTCTTTCATCCAGTCAGGCATGAATGAAGAAGATTTTCTGCAGCTGACAACCTTGCCTTCTGTTTCTTCAGCCTCAGATTTCCTCAGTGGACGACTGGATCTAAGTGGAACTTCAACTTCTCAGCAAGTATCATTACGGCATGGCGTTGCCCGTATTGACTTGGCTCTTCAAGATGCGGAGACAACGGTCAAAAGTATTTCAATCAAGCATGTAGCCCAAATGGGATATCTGTTCGGACAAGATCCGATCAAAACGGCTGCAGGCACCGAATTCGAAGATATCAATTTACAATTCGAGCCCCAACTGGACGCTTCGAAATCAGGCTTGTTGTATCTTCATGAGCAAGCCAATGACCAGCTGGCTGTATCTATTATCGTATCACGGGATGGAAAAGAAAGTGTGCTAAAGGCACAACTTCCCGAAACTGTCAAACGAAATGCCGTTTATACGATTCGTATATTCGGAAATAATGCGGCTATTGAAGCCGAGATAAAAATTGATGAATGGAATGACGGAGAAGATCAGGAACTATACCCGGATCTGTCGTCACGGATTCTGGTGAATCCGGATTTATCGACCTTTTCTGAAGGGGTGATACTGGCAGAGAGCCTTGATGCCATCCAAGTGCCTTATCAAGCAAGCCGGATGACATTGGTTCTGAACGCTCCCAGTGAAGTGGACTTACAACTAAAAGATCCGAATCTGGGAATAACGGTAGAGGCCGTGCCGGATACCATCAATAAATTCATCATTACCACATGCTTGAATCCGATCGGTCATACCGAAAAGAGTACAGCGCTGGGTATCAAATATAAAATACTGGAACAAAGCTATGAAGACAAGATAGATTTAACCTTGCAGAAGAATGATATAGAAATGGAAGGTTCTCTTGCATTCGATCTCCATCGTCTTTGCGACTATGGCAAATACCTGGATGGAGAACTAGCCCGGTTTACGCTGACCGGAGGGAAACAGATCCAGACAGAAGGAATCTGGTTAAAGACTGTAACCGACGACAGCCAACCGGAACAAGTACGTTTGCTCGCCGGATGGAAACCCAATGACCCGGAAGCCGACGGACGTGTACAGGAAGGAAAGCTGAAGATTCTCAGTGAATCCGGAGAGACACTGGAAGAATACACGATCCGACGGAGAAATTACGGCTTACCGGTAGTCAATGTAGACGGAACCTGGTGGTGTAAATATAATCTGCAAGGAAATGTAAAAAGGTTTGAAGACCAGATATCCATTCAGGATGATCCGGCTAAAGATGTAAGTCTGTACGACTATCTGACAACTTGTTCGGATGAGGAATGGCTGGCCATCTGGGGAGACAGTTACCAAGGAGATAATCCGAATGGACTTAAACTCCGGCATAACGGGACTTCTTTTTACTATGAAGGGTTCAACCAGAATAATGCGGTCTTTATCGGGAACCTGCCAGTTATAGAAATGGCACCTGATGGTTATCAGTTACCGGGCGATGAAGAGTTCACCAAATTCAAGATGGACCATGCAACTTCTTCAACGGATATTAACTTCGGTAACGGGGCAACAAACGGTTACTGGACACAGGCCCGAAAGCGAATCAACATCAAGAACTATGAACGTGCCAACCTGGAGATCAACGGTATCAGTTATGGGCCGGTTCATCATCATAGTGTCAAAATAGAAAGTGCAAACTCTACCGAATTGATTCTTTTCGGTCCGGGAGCACAAACGTATGGCGACGGTTCTGACATGTTCAAATCGCTCTTTATCATCTGGGCATCTCACTTCAACGACGGGTTTACCTGGTTGATGGAAGGTTATGCCACATCTACGGGAAAAGGTAACTGGTTTAAAACGGCTACTTATCCAGCCAGATGTACTCGTGTCATCCGATGTGTGAAAACACCTGTGGAATACATCTATAATTAAAGGGAGAATCATTGATTAGTTATATATAATATAAAGGAACGATAGGACCTTGAAACTGTTCTATTGACGTTTCAGATACAGCTTCAGCCTATCGGTCCTTTTTTTCTGAACAGACTTTTACGTATGAATCTACAACGATATTTCTTATTCCTGCTCGTAATACCTTTTCTTTTTGCCTGCGATGAGCAGGATAGCTGGGAAAAGCAACCAGACGCAGTCCGAGGTATTGTGTTTCATCTGACGGAAGAACCTTTCGATGGAGAGACCTTGCAGACTACCAAATCAACCGGCGAATTCAGTCGGGTTGAACACCTGATTGTTACAGAAGATGGTGAAGCTGTGCCGAATATTAAAAGTACGTACTTTCCTGACAGCCGGAAAATCTTTGCTGAAGGATTACAGGTAGGAGACTATAAGTTATTGGTTCTGGCTGTCGTGGGCGACGAAACCCAGGATCAGGCTACTGTACATCCGATCTCGTCTATCCATGATACGTGGCTTACTTTTCCGGAGAACCTGCAACGTCCGCTGGAGGCTGAATATTTCTATGCCCAGATTCCTTTTTCGGTATCTCTGAACAGCAACGGACAAGAAGAGAGTTCTTTATCGGAAGTCAGTCTGAAAAGAATCATCGGAAAAATCTCTTTCGACTTTTCCTACAACAACGATTATGTCCGCACGGCAGTCACTGAACTGACGATGGATGCGTCGAATACACGTTTCTATACGTCTTTCTCGGCCAACCAGGAATATTCCGGCCAGAGTGACGGCTCTTTCCAAATACAATCTCTTTTAGAGAAGAAAGAACTCCTGTTTATGCCGGTGGTAGGAGAAGAAAGTACGGGTACGATCGAAATGAGTAAATTACATCATACCGACCAAGAGAGCAAACAGCAATATTCATTCCGGATTCATATCCAACCCAACAGGAACGAACAAGTCAATACGGTCTTGTCGTGTGATGATGATCAGGACGGAACGGTCTTCGCGACTGCTCGGGCTTACGAAGAAAGTGAGCATTACAGCATCTTAAGTGATTCCGAATCCAAAGAGGTCTATTATGATGCAAGCCAGCGTTCATTCCGGATCAATCAGCCGCTTCAGGTACGTATCGACGAGAATGCTATGTTGCATACTCGTTTCTACTCGGTCCGTCCGGTCAAAGGAATGACAATCTACGCCCGGATCAGCCAATACAGCTCGGAATGGCTCAAGTTTGCTTATTATGAGGAAATACCGATGTTGGGAGATGCTCTCCTGCCGATTCCATTTATGAGTAGAGATGTCATCTACTATACAGAATCCGGCAAGCGGGTAAAAATACCCAGACAGGAAACATTTACCAACAGTCAGATCGAATTCAAGCTTGTCTCTGATGATCCATACTGGAAAATGATTGAGCAGATAAAAGTCAACTGGTATCTTTCCTTTGCCTCTTACGGAGGCGATCCGGATGCTCCCGACGGACAACCGGCCGGTAACTGGAGAGGTGTGCGTCCGGTCCATATTCGGGAATACATTGCTTACTTTACCAATGTAGCCTATATGTGGGAACTTCCGGAGTGCGAACAGACCATGCATGATTATGTTGCTGCCAACGGTGAGTTCCATGATGATGCCAACCGACCGGTTCCGGTGAGTACCATCATGACCAAGTTTCGGAGCATGTCGTCTTTTAAGCTGGGACTGATCAAGCCGGGTGCTGTTGCCGGATTAGGAGGTATTGGTGTGTACGGACTTGCCCAGTATATCCTGAACTATCATTACAGCAATACCTACTATTGCAGTCTGGCTTTTCATGAGTTAGGACATTGTATGGGATATGGTCACAGTTCGTCGTTTACCTACGGACCTTGGGCTGAAAGTGTTATGAATCACTTTTACGTCAACAACATTCACCGGTTCCCGATTGATTCGTGGGAATACCTGCGATCCAGAGAAAATCCGAATTTGTATAATCCATAATAAATAAAAGCGTAACTGCAGTCTATTCAATATGAAACAATATGTTATGGGGTTATCTGCCCTTCTTTTTCTGCTTGTGTGTGTTGCCTGTTCGGAAGATACGGCAAGCTTATCTCCTGATTTGAACCGACCGGGTATCAAAGTCCGGACTGTTTCTTTCGGAGCACAAGGAACGACTACCGAATTACCGGCAGAGAAAAAGATCACTCATTTGGCCGCTTATTTATTCTCTGGGAATGCGCTGGTGCGTTCATTTCCGGATCTGGTCATCGGTTCCGACAGTATCTGCCGCATTGATGCCGAAGACGAAACCGGAAAGCTTTATTTCCTGGCCAACACGACTTCCGACGTAAGGGAACAAATCTATGAGCAGATGCCGGAAGAGGAATTTCTTCGTCTGACGATACAGAACCAGGTAACCGGAAATGCACCGCAGATCATGTCGGGTACAATGGACTTGGCACCTTCTGCCATGGGTACAACAGTTCATCTACAGCGTGGAATTGCCCGAATTGACTTGGAAGTTGCCTCTAAATCCGTAGCCGTAAATGAAGTAACGATTACTCATGTATATCAGGCAGGTTATTTATTACCGCAGGATGACATTCAGGCTGTTCCGGATGCACAACAGGAAAGCCTTGTCCGGAGATTCGATGCTGCCCAGACAAGTAATGTTCCCGGTTTGTTTTATTTATATGAGCAACAGAACAGCCAGTTGGCTGTAAAGGCTAAAGTAACAATCAACGGTGTTACGCAAATATTACAGACGTCTTTGCCTCAGCGTATCGTCAGGAATTTTGTCTATACACTCCGGATCAAAGGAACCGGTGCCAAGCTGGAAGCAGAAATCCTGACGAACCAGTGGGAAGCCGGCGATCAAGAAGAAGGCGCTGTGAACGATCGGGTTTCTGTAGATCTCCAATCATTACCGGCAAACGTCACATGCGAAGGAAATCGGATTTACATCAGTCATGTGGGAAATAACTTCAGCTTCCGCCTGCACAAACAGGAAGCAGTCAATGTTCAGATCAGTTCGTCTGATTCTCATTTCCAGGTGACTTCCATGGCTGATCCAGCTTCATTTCAGGTCGTAGCCCATCATCTTTCTCCCGGTGTGAGCGAGAAATGGGTTCATCTGGATGTTTATCCGGTAAACGAACCGGATGTCCGGATCGGACGTATCAGTCTGATCCAGCAGGCAAACCCGACAGAACTGACGGGAGCCTTGACTTTTGATGAGAACTGGCGATGCGACTTCGACCGTTACATTGACGGCGAACTGGGAGTATTCAGGCCACAACCGGGTAAAGAGATTCGGGTGGAAACAGATGATATGCCCTGGTTGAAAGTCTATCCGGAAGAAGGGAACCGATACCGGGTTGTAGCCGGATGGAAACCGAATGATCCGGATGCTGACGGCCGTACGCAAGAAGGGAAAATCATTATCTGCAATACCGACGGCAGTGAACCGGAAGAATTCTTCGTGACGCGCCAATACTGGGGATTACCGGTTGTCAACATCAACGGGACTTGGTGGTGCAAATACAACTTGCGGGGAAATGTCAAACGCTTTGAAGACCAGATTCTGGTAGCCAACGACCCGGCAGCCGGAAGAGATCTGGGCGAGTATTTGACCAACTGTACCGATGACGAGTTCCTGCATATTCTGGGAGATCAGTATCAGGGTGGCAATCCGGATGGTTTACCGTTACGCCACGATGGTTCCAGCTTCTATTACGAAGGAATGAAGGCAAGTGCCGGCAATTTTGGAACCATTGATCCGACTGTAATGGCTCCCGATGGCTTCGAGATACCCGATTATGATGATTACCGTTTCTTTACGGCCAACAATAACTTCAACCTGGGCTATGGCTCCAATGCATTTAACAACAACTTGGGTCAGCGCCTTACATTTGATATTGTGGAACGTGATGCGACTTTCCTCGGAGCTTCGTACGGACCGATCAATTTCTATGACTTCAACTACAACGATACCCATTTCGTTCTCTGTGGATTAGGGCATCAATATAGTGTAGATATCGGAAACATTGCCAAGATGTTTATTATATTTGGTACATACGGAAACAGTGGCTCAACCTGGCTGATTGAAGGTAGTGCACGGGCTACAGGAACCGGAAACTGGTATAAGTTTGCCGGACAAAACTCCACCAAGACGCGTACTTTACGCTGTGTAAAGACACCGGTTGAGTATATTATCGAATAAGCAATCTGCTTCATCAGGAACAGGCACGGAAGAAAAAGAATCCGTGCCTGTTTTATTTGTCCTCAATTGTGTTCTTTTTGTAGTAACATTTTGTTTCAGATCAACAGATTTAAAGATCTTATGAACTTTTTATACAGTTTGCTTGTTATCATTTATATAGTAATCAAACAAAGTCCTTGACAGAAGGCAAATATCATGAAAATTCAGTTTGAGATCAAAGAGACGTTAGCCGGTATATTAGACCAGCTACTGCATTCCGACTTTTGGATTACCGAAGTGGAAGAAATTGATGACAAGAGAAAACGTATCAAGATCAGAGATTTTGCATATCCGCAAGAAGCGACAGCCGAGGTTTCTGAGAATGAGATTCTGCTAAAGACGGCATGGTCAAAATATACCTACCGTTTATATGAAGTAAACCATGTATGCTGGTGCGAATATACAGGGGCTTATCGGGGATTATTGGAACAAAAGCTTCTCCCTATCATAACGCCGAAAGAGAATCTGCTCGATCAGCCTGTTCACAGCTCATTACTGGGCGACATGCACAAGCCTTTGCGCGAATATGCCATGGACAATCTGAAGCTGAAGAAGTTCCGTCAACAGACCTTCGGCGACATTGGCTTCTCGACCAACGATCATCCGAAACGGGTGTACGATGCGTTTATCAAGGAAGACTATATTCCTGAGTAGATGTTTCACTCCTTTTCAGGCAAACACTATGGACTCACAACCATCGCAACCGAACCAAGAAGATGTATCCGTGGTCCCGCTCCCCGTATCCTATCAAATGGATCAAGTAATAACTAAAATTCCTCCAACCGCTTCGCCCAACCTTTGGGTTGTGAAGTTGTTGGAGGAATTTTTATAAAGCAGATTTATTTTATCTTACCGTACAAGTATTTTCCGTACATCAGAATCTCCTAATCGAACAATATACTCACCTTTTGACAACGGAATAGTAGAATAACCTGCTGCCATTTTCATACGTTTCACTAATATACCAGTATAAGCATAAACATACAAGTCTACAGGTTGAGCTGTATAAACGCACAAATTACCGTTCGAAACATAAATACGATTATCAACGACATCAACAGCTTCATTATCCGTCACCATCTCTCTTGCCTTCACAAATTCAGCTTTTAATGTTTCTTCCTTTGTTACGACAAAAGGATAAGGATTGAGTGTGTTTCCATCATTCCAACGTAAAAACATATAGTTTTTCTCAGGAGTAGCCGTCAATATCACTTCCGTACCGATCAGAACTGAATCTGATTCTGAAATAGCAACCTGACCTCCCACTGTTTGTTCTATTGATAATTTATATTTATTCTTCACCAAACCTGAGACTACGACCTTAGTATCTGCCGTCACTTTATCTAACACATAATAATAAGTGGGTGATTCACTGGTAGATCGTAATTCCGTTACCGGTTGTAAGATATCGTCTCCTACTTTTACCTTAATATTCTTACTTTGACTATAAGCTGGAAGAACGCTCAAACGGAATTTGAGAGAAGAGCCAGATGATACAGACTCTGCATTTCCACCATCCATAGCAGCAATACCACATCCAGCAGGAAACTCAAATTGCACTTTACAACCAGTATTCTCACTCTCTTTCCATAATGGAATATACTGAGAGGCATTCGATAATTTGACAATACGCGGATTTTCCTTATTGTTATCATTCCATTTATCAAATGACTTACCATTCGGAGCTTTAGCTGTTATAGTAACCATAACATCTGCATATACAGCTGAATCAGTTACTGATTTTCCAGTTTCCATGTTGATACACGCTACATTATCCGACAATTCAAACGGAAACTCTTCTTCCGGATTCTTCTGAATACCCCGTACTGAAATAGAGTAATGCTGATGGATATAATAAAGACTATATACTTCCCCTGCAGGTTCCAGCTTCTCTCCATTGGCATAGACAACAGGTTGAGACTGGTCATAATCCTCATCCAAACGCAAATAGAATTTGCAGGTTCCACCATCATCGACTTCGTTGGAATAAGCAGAAAGGGTCTTGACTGTTACTCCTTCCATTTCCGGGAATACAACTTTGTAGACCTTTTTCGTTTGAGAGAATTGAGCTGATAATGTCAAATTATTGTACACAATGACATCCCGTATAGAATCAGTTACACCATCAGACCAACGAATAAAATAATATCCCGGATTAGGACTTGCCTTTACGCTTACGGTATCTCCACCTTCAACAGTTCGAGTAGCAGTTGTTTCATCATCGGCAAATACAATTTGACCGCCTACTGTCTGCTTTAATGTAACATTATATTGTTTCCGGGTAATGCCCGATACCGTAATCTTCACATCCGATTTTTGATCCCAAAGACGATACACACCGCTTGCATCACCATATACCCGCGTTTCATTATTGGCCCAGACTCGTATATTGTCTGTCGAGTCAATAATTGTACGGTCAAAGAACAATTTGAATTCAAACATACCACCAGAAACTATAGCCGAAATAACATCTCCACCATCCGGTGCCAAAGCTGTAACACCTGCTGGCAGATCAAAACTAATGGTTATTTTATCACTTCCAAACTTGATGGTCTGGCTGGCTACACCATCTTTGTAACCACTCTTCCGGGCAATTCCCTGAATAACAATATCAGTAGCCGATGAAGAAGTTACCTGAAATGGTTTCGTATAAAGTTCAGGCTCTGAACCGGCAATTGAATAATAAAGTTTGGCATCACTGTCTGTATTTCGCAATGTTACCCAAACCGATTCTCCTACCGGCACATAATCGGTATTGGCCGGAGTTGTCTCTATTTCCGGCTTTGATGCGGTTGGCCTACCATCTATAAAGACGGCAGATATTGTCAATCCACAAGAATCGGGCATTACAACCAGACAAGGAGAAGATGAAAACCGTTCTCCATTGACCAGCAATTTATCCAGTGTATATGCTGAAGAAGAAGGCTGTGCCGATATCTCCAGGCTCGTCCCTTCATCTACAACACCTCCCGATTCTACCGTTGTTCCTGAAGAAAGATTCTTTACCGTAATTGTTCCACCCTCAGGTTGTTTGATGATTACTTGCCGTCCACCTTTCCATTCGGCATAGAATGTCCGGTCTCCGGTCTGGTCTTTATTCTCATTAAAGGCAAAGGGAACAACTGTTTGCCAACCGTCTTCTGTCTGATCGGCTGCATGCCAGCCAACAAAGGTATAACCGGAGCGGGTCGGAATAGGCAAAGTTACAGTCTGTTCAATCGTATAACTCTTCGGAGCATCACTGGGGACAGATCCATTATAGAGATATTCGTAATTAATCTGATATTCAATAGAAGTCCATTTCGCATATAAAATGAAATTACCAGTTGTTCCCTTAGTGATCTTTTGTCCAAATAATTGCGAATAATTTTCATCTTTATACCAACCATCAAATGTATAACCTGCCTTTTGCGGAATACGTAAAGTAAAGCCATCAGTCTCTATCGTATAAGATACAGAAGAAACCGCACTACCTCCTTTCGAATCAAACGTTATAGTATATGTAGTTGCCTGCCAACGTGCATATAAAACAACAGGATCTTTTGATTGATCATCTGCCGGGAAAGGAACATTTTCATTTGATATCGGATCGCCCTCAAAATTTGGAGAAATATACCATCCCATAAATGTATAGTGCGCTCTCTTTCCAGTTAAATCAGGTAATGAAGGAGCTTTTTCTTTATTAAACATTTGGTTGGGAACATCAATTTCCTCAACATTCGTCACAAAAGATAACGTATAATCAATGGCACTCCAACGAGCTGTCAACGCTAAATCTATATCTGTACCTTGTTCGACTTTTTCCCATTTGGTATTTGAGGCATCATACCAACCTTCAAATTGATAATATGCCCTTGAAGGTATTGGCAGATTAAAGGTGGCTGTTTCTTTTGTAAACTCAGTCACTGCATTCTCTGGATTTTGACCTCCTCCCAACTCATAAGTTATCGTATGAGCTTTTATCCATGAAGCAACCAATTCTATATCCCCTGTTCCGGCTGGAATAGAAGAGACTTCTTTCCCATTTAACAACCAACAATCAAAAAGATAACCGGTTCTTTTTCCCGGATCAGGCAATACATCTATTCCGGTTTCTATATTATAAGTTCCATCTTCTATCGTTTTATCTCCACCATTCGTATTATATTTTACTTTATAATTAATTACATTCCATTCTGCTTTATATTTGATGGTTCCTTTTGATTCGCGATCTGTCAATACGGGCACACCGTTATATTCTTCTGTTCCTGTTTCACGTACCCATTCACTTTTGTCCATATCATAACCAGTTATAGAAGGAAGCTGTGGCAACGTGAAACCGGTTTCTATCGTATATTTGATATCAGGAATAGAAACTGTACTTTTCCCATCCAAATCGAAAGTTGCGGTATATTGCGTCAATGCAACAGTTGTTGAAGATGCTTCAAGACCTTCACTATCATAATCTACATTTTCTACGACATAAGCTCCATTCGGAATGTGCGCTGAAATTTTTGTTTCTGAGATAATTGTATAAGCACTCCCATCTGAAATTGAAGTAGTTCCACTTCCTTTAACAGAAGTTATTTTAACATTATATATTTGGAAAAATCCATTACTATATACTATTGTTTTTGAATCATTCCCAGTATACCAACCTAATCCGGATCTATGCCTTCCTGCAATTGCCGATATATTGCCTCCCCGTAAAATAAAATTACCTCTTAATATCTTTAAACATATGGCATCAATACTCTCTCCATATCCTGTATCAGCTTGTTTATATTCAATACTTCTCCCATTCAAATCCAATATCACATCATTTGATATTTCCAAAGTAGAACTCAGTTCAATATCAGCACCAAGAATCACTGTTCCTCCTTTAGAGATAGCAGCGCGTAACTCACTTTCAGTTGTTACCTGTGCATTGGCGGTAATTGTTCCAACAATCACCACCAGCAACAAAATATATTTCCAAATCCATTTTCCCATATTTCGCTTTCTCTTTGAAATTCTACTTTCCCTTACTCAAACACCAATTCACATTCGTCCAACAAGAGGACACTCGACGTACTACCCGTAAAATAATCCCCATATTTACTTGCCGAAGCAACAATCAATACATAGGTTGGCTTCGTCACCAAATCCCGATAAGTTAATGGAATGGTGAAAGCTGTATAATCCCTAACCGTTTCTCCCTGTTTCAATTCACCAAAAGCGACCATCGATTCATTGTTCCACGTCAGATCAACAAAAGTTCCTGTATTGGTATTGACCGGGAATGGCTTATCCCAAGTAAACAAGGCAACATAGATGTGGCAGGTGTCTTTCACGCCCATCAGCGACTCGTAAGGAGATTTTGCCTTGTCAATCGTTCCGGAATTGTACTTATAATATCCTTTCAATGCCGAAGGACGACCAGTATAAGGACGACCAAAGTTCAACGAGGCACCGCTCAACCCTTCTACCTTGCCAAACGATCCTGTATAAAGACTTCCGGCAGCAAAAACTCCGGCTACCGTTTTACTTTCCAGACGGGCAGCCTTTCCCTGCACTACATCATTGGTTTCCGGCGAAGTCGGATTGGCCTCACCAACCGCGTTCGAACCTTTATTACCCGAATCCCAGAAATAATTCTCTTCCGTCAGATCGATATTGGCATACCAGCTCTTCCCGTCCTTATACCAGTCATCAAATGATAAATTCGGTATTTCCACAATCGCTTCGGTTGTGAATGTGCGGATTTCATCCGTACGATTATCCACCGTCACTTCATACTCGTATGTGGTTTCCGGTTTTAAATGGGTAAATAAAACCGTAAACGAACCATCTTCCCGAATCTCAATCTCATTTGATAAAGCAGACTCCCAGTCACCAGCTGCCGATTCATCAGTAGCTGCCAACCGATAACGGGCCGATACCTGCCCGGTCTTGGTTTCTCCTTCCAGATAAGCCCGTTTCGCCCAAGCGGAAAGCGTAGTTGTATTACCCTCATCGCCCGTCGGATAACGCACACTAACCGTCCATTCTTCCGTCTCGCCAAAAGCTGTTACCTGAAATATACGAGGACGTGTAAAATCGGTCACCAATGCCGGATCTGGTTGTATCACCGCATTAGATGGTCCCAATTGCAAGGTTTCGATTTCTATATTAGTCAGTTTAGGTTGGGAAACAGAATCGACTAAAATGACTACCTGTAAATTATCCTCATCGATCAATGGAGAACCTACCATATTCTTGACTTTCACAATCCGATTGATATCCCGCTCTACCGTTATCGTCCAAGGATAATCCTGATAGAGGCTCAATGTAAATTGAACGGGGTTCTCAAAGTTAACCCGTGTGTTGGCTGTCACTGGCAAGCTATCAGCCGAGGCAAATCCCGTATCCGGGAAATGGGCAAAATCGATACAAGCCTTTTCATCCGGAACCACCTTTGCCTGATTACTTACTTCCAGACGAGTGATCCGAATATCCCGGACATCTAACGTATCTGTCACCTTCGCAACCACCGTACGGGCTTCAGCATCTATCTTAACCGAAGTCATTCCATCCACTTCAAACCCTTCAATGGCACACACAATGGTAGGCAACGGAAAATCATTTTTGATACAGGATACCAACAGGCAAGTTAATACTCCCAGACAAATCTTATAGAATCCTTTCCTCATCATGGTTCATCATAAATAAAAAACGATTCCTAAATCAATTGAAAGCAAATTAATCTTGAAATTGGCAGAACTGGCAGTCCGCTTTCCGGTATAAACCTGATCTTTTTTCTGATCATACCAGTTAAAATTCAAACCGGCTACACCAATTGATGCTTCTACAGCTGTAAAATCATTCACAAAACAAGTGATACCAGGAGCAACACTCAGATTCAGATTATGCTTCAACTGATACATACCGCTCAGATCTGTTCCTGTACCCGTTGAACTGGTTCCTGCAGAATAGCCGTATGCCAAACGAGCTTCATTAAACAAGCCAAAACGCTTGCTGTCTCCTAAGTTCAAATAAGTACGGACAAAGAAAGAACCCGTATAAGTATTGGATTCGCCATTATAATCTTTCACTTCAAAACTCAAGTCATCTCCCAGATCCAACGAAATATTATCAATCTTCGTAAAGGAACGAGAATAAGTAAAACGCCCACCAATACTGATATTATCCGCAATAAAATAACTGACCAATGGTGTTACTTTAAAAGAATAGCCCTCGCTGTTAATATCCTTTAAGACAGATAAAAACTCAAAATTCTGATCTACATGTTCATTATACGAAAAGGTTGCCCCGACCATCCATTGTCCTTTCGGTATAAAAGTCTTCATAACGATACCCCGATCGTACTTATTCTTCTTCGCCATCACAGGACTGGTCATAAACCATGTCGTCAACATCAATAAAATATAAAAGCCCGCTTTCTTCATTTACTTTATCTTATTTACGATTACTCTTTTTTATCTAACTTTTGTTCCGTATAATATTCTTTCGCTATAGCAATTGCCCGATGTAACTTTTCCGAAAGAATCTTTTTATCAGGCAATTGCGTATAATATTGCGCAACTTTTACCGGACTGTCCTCATCCAGCATTAAATATTCAATATGCTCTGTATTCCCTTCCGAACATAAAATCAATCCTATAGGAGATTCTTCCCCAACTTTACGTTCGTTCCGATTTAAATACCGCAAATAAAGCATCATCTGTCCTTCATACTCAGGCTTAAATTTACCTAACTTCAAATCAATCACAATCAACCGCCGTAACCCTCTATGGAAAAAAAGCAGATCCATATAATAATCTACAGCATCTACAGTAATCCGCTTTTGCCGATCAATGAAAGCAAAATCAGTACCCAATTCTTTTATAAATTGCTGAATCTGATTTAAAATAGATGCTTCTAAATCTTTTTCTGTAAAATTATCCGGTAATCCCAGCATGTCTAAAAAATAGCTACTGCGAAAAACTAAGTCCGGTAACAATTGATTTGTTTCCTTTACCTGCTTCAACTCTTCCTTGATGACTTCTTCTGGCTTACGGCTAAGAGTTGTTCGCTCATACAGTAATTCATCTATTTTTCTATCTAAAGTTCTTGTATCCCAATGTTCAATCCGACACATCTCCATATAAAAAGAACGACCTAACTCATCAGTCACACCCATTAATGACCGAAGATGTGTCCATGTTAATTGGGTACGCGTTGCGTACCGAATTTCGTCTTCCGAAAACACATAAGCAGCTCGTATGCAATGTTTCAATTTTTCGTAGCCCCAACCTTTACCATACCTCACAGACAATCGCTCTGATAAATGTTTGACTATTTGTTTTCCGTATTCAGCCCGTTCATTAAAAAGGATATCCTCTTTAATCCTCTTTCCAACCAACCAATTTGTCATGCAAATTTCGGTATTCAAATAAGAGGCTATTCTTGTCCGAGCCGTATCAATAATTTGACAAACGTCCACATATAGCGTTTGTTCCTTCGGATTTTGAATCAGGTCCTTTTCCATCCTTGCTTGAGAACTTATTGATTATCTTTTATAGAAACAGGTGTCAAACCACTGTATTCTGTATTGACAAAATTTTCCTGTCGATAATCAAAACCAAAGCTAAATTCGTCAATATATAATTCAGAACCTTCACCACCTGTAAAATAATCTCCATATTTACTTGCAGAAGCCACAATCAAAATATAAGTTGGTTTACGGGTTATATCCCTATAAATAATAGGAATAGAAAATTTTTCATAAGCCTCCATATTTTCACGACTGGCCTCTACATCTGTTAATTCCCCATATCCTAATATATAATCTGCATTGAAATCAACAAATTGGCTCTTTTGCGTATTTACTCTAAAAGCTGCCGTCCAATCACATAATGCTATATAAATTGAGCATTTATCCATTTTACCAGACATACCTGCATGAGATCCCCTATTTACCAATTGAGGGCGATAACAATAGTAACCATTTAAAGCCGTCGGTCTATCAAAATATGGAATTCCAAAATCTAATTCAGCCCCTGGATTACTCAAAGAAGTAATTGTTTTAATAAATGTTCCCGTATAAATATTCCCTGCAGCAAATGTAATCACCGCATATTTTGACTTCATATATATTGCTCTTTTTGAACTTTCCGTAGCCAAAAAAGAAGTTTCTTCATTTGTTATATTTCCTCCTAAAGAAGTATTTCCTGAATCCCAATCTCCAGCGGGTTTTAACCCTCCACCAGCATTTTCTCCTTGCCAAGGTTGCTCAAAATCCATATTTGCAACAACAGATATTCCCATTGTAGTAAACTCTTTTAAGTTTCCTTCTACTTCTTTCGCAACCGCCTTATAGACATATTTTGTATCAGCAGTTAATCCCGTCACAATAGCACCCCAATAACCATTTGGCATTAAAGTCGCATTTATTTCTTTTGCAGAAGATTCTCCTTCAGACTCTTTCCATATTTTAAATTTAACACCTTCACTATTGGATGTTGCAGCTTTTAGAAAAGCAAAAGTTGCAAATTCATTTGCATCAAGTGTTTCTATTGGTAGATTTGGTTTTACAACAATATTAAAAGACTCTTCTACCTCTTGTTGTTGCTTATCTAAAATCGTCAATTTAAATGTATAAGATTCAGAAGACTTTAAATCGTTCCATGTTTGAGCCTTCTCCAATAATGCTTTAATACTAAAGATACCACTCGTTAAATTAGAGTCTAATATGATATCATTACTTGTAAATCTATTATAATCAGATGTAACTTTTACATCATAAGATGCAATTCCTGCCGGTACCTCCCAGGATATCGTAGGTATCAAATTTTCTTCAGGTAAAGGCATTGCTGCTCCATCTTCATTAACTGAAACAAACGTAAAAGACTTATTAGCATCAAAATTATTCAATGCTATTTTCGGCTCACCAGCCAATTCTTCTTCTTTAATAGAAATCGTGCAATTAATCTCTGTTGGATCTTCATCACTGACAGAAATATCAAAATCAGCTCCGGCCTCTTCATCACCGTCGCCTTCATTACTCAATTGATAAATCAAATTATAATGATACTGAGGCTTAATATTCCGTATCACCCGCTGCAGCGTAAATTCGTTTCCGTCTTTGTTCTTCAGATATAAACGGGCTGTCAGATCACCTTCCGACACAAAATAGCCAGCCCGATATTCATCCCGGGCATAAATCAAAGTTCCGGATTCGGTACTGACCGTATCACAGTAATCAATAAATGTAGCCTTCAGTTTCTCCGAATAAGAAACTGTTACTTTTGTATTTGTAATTTTACAGGTAACCGTAGCATTCGTTATCTCTCCGGATTTTATTTCCAAAGGCTCTTCAGTCTTACCTGCATAGAAAGGAGCTTCCCAAGCAGCACCTGCCGTCTGACTGGAAGAAACCAATACCTGATAATTTCCAACAGGCAAAAGAATTTTTTCACCTTTCACATCCTCCAGATAATCATCATACGTTTTAACCGTGTCACCCGAAGAAGATAAAAGATATACCCGTAAAGATTCATCTGTAACCGGTTTGACTGATTTAGTCAATGTAGAATTGTCTTCTTCCACACCTAAATACAAATAACCGGTAGAAGCCAAACTGTTCTTGTCATCGTCACAAGCAACCAGTAACAAACATAAACTCAATAGGTAATACCCTAAAAAACATTTATATTGTTTCATATTTATCCTATTCCTTTTAATTTTAATACAGCAGAAATCTTCTTCCCATTATTATCTTTAATATTTATTGTAAATTCAGAATTTACATTTACCAAAAGTCCCTTAAAACTAGTAATATCAAATTTCAAATTACCTTTATCTCCTTTACTTGGTAAATCCAATTTTTGTCCTGTCATACCTTCGATTTCTGTTACATCATTAGGATCTAATAGATCAAACGCAAAATCCGGTAGTCCCTCGATTGAAACTACAACATCTAATTCAGCCAAGCCTGTCGGTAAATACATGCTTACAACTAGGCTTTTAGTTGCACTTGATATGGTCTGCTGTTGTGATATATCAAACGTCTTCCCATCAATCGTGCCTGTGATCGTAGGAGACTGCTGACTGGGATCAACTGGATTTTCACCACCTTCTCCATCATCCCCATCGCCATCATCCGGATTTTCACTACCTCCACCATCAATAATATCAGAAGGAATTTCAATAACAAAATCCTTCTCAATCAATGAAATATTGACAGTTATAAAAGGACGATCTACAGGAAGGTCGGGTTTTGTATCTCCTGGATCTTCTGGTTCATCCGGTTCGTCAGGATCTTCCGGCTCTTCAGGTTCATCTCCACCACCTGGCTGAGTCTCCATAATATCCAAATCTACCAGAATATTATTGTGATGATTAATTTCTTCGTTCTTCGACATGTCATAATTATAGACTAATTGGTCTCCCTGATGATTCGTTGCATAAACCGTAAACCGAAGAGTTCCGGTATCTTGTAAATAAGCTCCCCTATTTTCATTTTTATCAAGCGTCAATACACCTAACCCATTATCCAAAACAATAACGAAATCACTTCCAAAGTTAGCCGTGAAATTATCTGAATAACGAAATGTCACTTTTTTATTATCCAATGCACAAATAGTCTGGACTTTAAGTACCTCTTTAGTTACAATTTCGAATGTATCACGCCCCGCATAGTACGGTTTATCAAAAGCAGCCTTTACATTTTCTCCTAATTCTGCCAACATCGTATATACACCCGGAGAAAGCAATACCCCACTTTCAGCTTTCATTTCCTCATAATTGGGATATGACTTGACTAATGAACCATCTGAATTATAAATTGAAACAGCAAAACTGTCAGTTTCCAATGTTGCACTAGCTAAATCAGACGACTTCGTATCTAAAATAGGGGCTTCTTTTTCTGCTATTAAATCCAAATCCAATAAACCAGCATCACCCATTAATTCAGAGTCTGTATTATCTTCTATTCCTCCCAACAGATCCTTTTTCATTTCACAGGAAAAAAGAAACGGAAGTAAGAACAATCCTATCCAAGCTACATATTTATGCATCACTTCAGTTCCTCCATTTTGTAATTTTCAACTAAAGCTATCTTCACTGCTGCAGCCTGAGCTTCAGGACCGGCATCCAGATTAATTACATAATATTCACCAATTTGCGGTACAGATCCATTATTATCAAAATAATATGTTCGCTCAGGATACCATTTGTTGGAACTACCCAAACGAACTCGAACCTTTACTATTAATTTCCCCGGATCACTTGTACAGCCTTTCAAAAAATAACCCGTATCTAATTTTGTTTCTGTTTCCTGCCCGTCTATTTTTTGTTGACAAAATGACCAAACAGCATCTGCTACGCCGTTATAAACATCCATTTCAAAAGCATAATTCAAAGGATCTGTTTCCAACAGCTGCTGAAATTGTTCAGACAGCCGCAACTCAACCGCTAAACTGGCATACTTACAATTTACCGAAACATTGCTAACTCGTTTTTCCTCTACGATAAACTCTGATTTACCTTCAAAATAGACTTTGTCTGTCACTTCTTCTCCTTCTGCTGGGACAAAAGAGGATGCCACTATTTGATAAGTACCTACCGGCAATTGCAAAGGAAGTCCGTTATCAACCAAAGCTTCATACGAATCAAAGGCCTTTACCAATGTCAAAGATCCATCATTCCCTTTCTCATAAATCCGAAGCGGGAAAGTAGTAGGATCCATATCAAAATGATGTACGGCACGCGTCATTATCGTTGGGATATCAAATTCTGTCGGAGATTTGATTTCCAAACGGACAGCTCCCATTCCTTCAGGTATTTGTTCATCAGCTTCATTTATTCCTACCTGATCATTCGTACAAGCAAACAACAACAGCCACAAAGGCAATAAATAGAAGATCGATTTCATATTATATAGTCGTATCCTTTTATTCATAAATTAATTCTACATTGTCAATATACAACTGGCTACCAACGTATTCGCCACCCGTTAAATTTCCAATTCCAGGTTGTATCGGATAATCATCCTGATCTGTACTAGTTTCTTTTCCTGAAACAAAACGAATATACATTGATGACGCCTGATTAAA
>OGYZ01001074.1_pt1 | contig 22486 bp, 19 predicted proteins | sample 1576681 | NCBI WGS metagenome assembly OGYZ01 (sample SAMEA3541480, study PRJEB24748) | human gut metagenome | biome: human gut; feature: human-associated habitat; material: faeces | place: China | collected 2012 | reverse complement strand
CTGTTTTGCGTGCCACATATAAAATCTCTCCATTTGCTACACTGGAGATTTTCAGGGTGCCACTACTTGGAATACTGTATTTATAGCTGCAACAATAGAATTCCACGTAATCGCCTTGCGCCTCAACAGACATCCACTGCGGCTCTATCTTTTTCTTCTTTTTTGTAGAGAACACCTTGTTTGCCATGTATGGATAGCATACGAGGAAGTGGCAATTTTCAGGATGAGTTTTTTTCCAAACGCCGAGAACTGCTATGTCCGTGTTCTTTAGTTTTAGCTTTTCACCGTTTGTTGTCGTGATGTTTACTGTCTTCGTGTTTGATTTCGGCATTCTGACACGTCCTGTATACTCAGTGCCGTCCTTCATTACAATTCGACCTTCCTCTTGGTCGGTCGCGTCTTTCACTATGCCATAAATCTGGCAACTGCTTAACAACGGAATTGCAAGACAGAGCAATCCGATTGTTTTGATTGTTTTGATTGCTTTCATAATAGCTCATAGCCTCCAGTCCTCAAAGACCTTTACTAATTAAACATGAAGCGTAGAACTGAAATGCCATGTCATGACTGAATGTCAATGAAACCCCGTGTTCGGATATTAAAACAGACTGTACACGTTATTACATTGCGAGAACCATTATGCTGTCCTATACACGTATTGTGTGATTTTCAGGATTTCAATCACAAGGTTAAGCATCACGCCCCTTCTTTTCCTTTTGTGTCTTAGAAAGAGTTACATAAACTCCGACAGCAAATTTACGAAAAAAGCCCACACTCTCCTAATTATAAATAGATTATTTTATCACATCGAAAAAAATTATCATGACATCATGATTTCTCTTTAGATTCTACAGTCACTTTGCGCTTTTGCAACACCATCCACTTCGTTTCAGACAAGGCTTCCTCCTGTTTATGAAATCTTTTTTTCATGGCAGTCCATAATCCGGTTGTCGATGCAAACCACATCGTCCACGGCACCAGAATACGTTTACCTGATGTTTTAAATTCAAGCAGCTTTCTAATTATGAAACCTCATCAAAGTGCCGTTTGTTTCCTTGCCTTCAAAACTTATGACAAGAAACAAGTCCAAATGTCTTAATCAAGGAGGACAGTGCTGGAAATATGAATCTGAAAGCCATGTTTCCGCACTGTTTGAAACTATTTCACACAGAAATATCAGGCATATATCCCGTCAGAACTGGGGGACAATGGCAAGATACTCTATGTCGTAATCGTTCACATTTTGAAGGCAATGCGTGTGTCCTTTCGGGCAATAGTGTACTTGTCCTTCATTTACCTGCTCTATATTACCGTCGTAAACCACCCGTGCATTTCCTTTAATCATGTAGATTATCTCACAGCTGTCATCATGCGTGTGTGCTCCTATGGACGCACCGGCTCTTAATATGTGGCGCATGATTTTGCAATTATCATCTGTGTGGCTTTGCATGACCAACTCTCCACTGCCGCCTTTAAATCCCTCAAGGATGTTTTTCTCAATTAAGTTAAAATCTATAATCATATCTGATAAGTTTAATATTTGCGTTTTAGAAATACATTTGATGCCGGTTATTTTTCTTAGGAATCACTGTTAAAGTCAATAACAGTTTAAAAACGACTGTAAGATTTTGTGAAACTGGGCCATAATCTGATTGTCTATAAACATATAACTTATGCAGATTCCTCCTGCAAATCCTCCCTCGCAGGCAAGGAAGTACGAACTTATTGCTGTGCTGCGTTCACAATGTATCCCCGCGTCTATGTATTTGTGAAGCACATATGAACCGATATATCCTGTACCACAACCAAGTAAAAGTGGTACCGTATAATCTGTAAAAGGCAGACATCTGCACAAAATGATGAATATGAATGCTGTAAGCATGCATACAAGTCCTATAATGCCGGATAATCTTTTTGTACTTTTTACAAAATAATGACCGCCAATCATTGCCATGGCAAAACCTGCGGACAGAAACCCATAAAACATTACGGAATCCGTAAGGCTGACTATCAACCCAATAACAACATATATTGCTGCAAGTAAAATAAAATATTTTATGTCATGTGAATAAAAAAATCTGTCTGTAGAGATAATATTCACATTCTCGTCCGGACTCTTGAACGGAAATCTAATCATGCATACCAAGAGAATAGCTACAGCTATACATGCATTTGCCATTACATCTGTATCTATACTGTCTGTCATGGTCATGGCAATAACAGCTACAGCAGGGCCGACAGATAATGAGAAGCGCGACACCCATGATGCCGCGATATTGGCATCCGTACGGTTGTATGACTCACATTTGTCAATCATCAGCACGCCGGTAAGCGTTCTTTTTGAAAGACTGTAGAAGCATCCAAACAGAAAACATGAAATTTTTAATAGAATACCGGCAGACTCATCTGCCATTCTGCTTTCATATCCATACACGGACATGAACAATAATACAGAAAGCATTCCGGCGGTGGAAAATATGAACACCTTATTACGTCTGTAGCGCTGTATTAGCCAGTTGGTAAACGGGCCTATCGCAAAAAGCCCTATGCCGAACATGCTCACAGCAACTCCTAATCCTTTTTGTATAGTACATTCTGAATTTATGTATCTTTGCAGAAACAAGGGAATCTGCATATATACGGATGCTGTAATCATAAGCTCGGCAATTATAAGGATGATAAAGTCCTTACGCCACAGTTTCTTATGCGAAGGCATGCTAAACGAGTCCATATCCTTTTAATCAGTAGCTTTCGGATTCGTTCGGAAAAGAAACAGTCTTCACATCATTAATGTAACAGCCTACAGCATCGGTCATGACTGTATATAAGTCGGCATATTGGCGCAGGAATTTAGGCCTGAATCCACGGTTCATGCCCAACATATCCGAATAGACGAGGACCTGCCCGTCTGTACCGTTACCTGCTCCGATACCTATTGTCGCACAGTTTACTGTTTCCGTTATCTTTGCAGCGAGTACTGCAGGAACTTTTTCAAGTACGATTGCAAAGCACCCCGCTTTGTCAAGAGCTTCAGCGTCAGCGATAAGCTTCTCCGCCTCAGCCTCTTCTTTTGCCCTAAGTCCGTAGCCTCCGAACTTGTGAACGCTCTGTGGAGTGAGCCCGAGATGACCGCACACAGGAATGCCTGCGTCTATTATTGCCTTCACGGTCTCTATTATTTCAATTCCACCCTCGAGTTTTAATGCGTCCACTCCGCTTTCTTTCATTATCTTTATGGCATTTCTAACGCCTTCCTCACGTGAAACCTGATAACTTCCGAAAGGCATGTCGCATAAGATAAGCGCATGGCTTGCAGCGCGTGCCACGGCACGTGCATGGTATATCATCTGCTCCACAGAAATCGGTATTGTGTTTTCATTGCCTGCCATAACATTAGATGCGGAGTCACCAATCAAGATACAATCCACTCCTGCCGCATCTATAATTGATGCGGTGGTGTAGTCATAAGCTGTAAGCATTGCTATTTTCTCTCCAGCCTGTTTCATCTTAAAGAAAGCCGGAGCAGTAACCTTTTTTTTGCTTGTACTTAAATATTCTGACATATCTCTTTTTTTATTGACGTGCAAAATTACAATAAAAGGACAAAACTGACAAAAGAAAAGTAATATTATGTGAATTTGGTGTCATATACCAGGAATTAAATGTGAAATGTCCGCATTCATTTGATTAATTCTTCGTACCTTTGCACAAATAGTGCAGTCTCATTATGTATACGAACTGTTTGATTTTTTTGAATGCATTCTTCATATGTAATCCACTTGAAGGTTGCCGGCAAAATGTGCCAGCCTGCCTTATGGAAAAAGGATAAATTAATTGTAACAATATGAAAAAGATATTTACGGTTTTCCTGTTTGCGGCATTATTAATCTCCTGTCATAGGAAAAATGCCATTGAAAGAGGAGATTTCAATATAGACAGTATCGTGTCAGACTCGTCATTGAGACTTACCGACGGACTTGATTCTCCAGAATGCTCTATACACATAAGCGTGCAGTATTTAAATGGCGGGAATGGGCAAATGCTTAACCGCTCTTTTTTAAGTAATGGAATAATGTTGCCAGATTATACAGAATATTCCAATGGTGACGGAATACGTAAGTCTGTGGATTCATTTGTTGCCGGATATTTGTCTGACTATATAGATTTTTACAAAAAGATATATGAGAATGACAGGACTCATCCGGAACTATATAGCAACAGATATGCATTAAATACGTACATCTTATCAGAGAAAGAAGACGTCATTACTTACATGGCGAAACTACATCTTACGGAGGTGGGCTTTACGAGACGAGACAGACGCTGGTCAAGAACTTTTATGCTGATACGGGAAAATTTATATCATTGGACGATATTTTCATTCACGGATATGAGAAAATGTTAAAAGACATCATATTAAATAAATTCTATAATATGTTTGATGTTGACAATATTGAAGGACTTAAAAAAAGATATATATTTGCAGACGGGAATATATATGTACCGGATAATTTCATTATTGAAAAAGATGGAATATCTTTTATATATTGTCAGGATGAGATAGCACCGCATGAGGAGGGTGAAATCAGAATAAAGGTAAACGATTCAGAGATAGAGAATCTGAAAAAAGTAGAAATTAAATAATTATTTTCCTCCATGAATGAGATTCTTGAATATTTTCCCAATATTACAGACGAACAGCGTTCCCAAATGGAAATGCTGAGACCTCTATACTGTGAGTGGAACAGCAAAATAAACGTAATATCACGAAAGGATATTGAAAATATTTATTCACATCACGTGCTCCATTCTCTTGCTATAGCAAAAGAGATAAGATTTACACATGGAAGCAGAATTCTTGATTTCGGTACTGGTGGCGGATTTCCGGGCATTCCTCTTGCGATTATGTTCCCTGATTGCCATTTCAAATTGATAGACCGGACTGGAAAAAAGATTAAGGTAGTGAATGAAGTCGCATGCTCTCTCGGACTGAAAAATATAGAAGCTGAACAAATTTCAGGAGAGGAAGAGAAAGGAAAATACGACTTTGTTGTAAGCCGGGCAGTGATGCCGTTACCAGATCTGATGAAAATCATAAAGAAAAACATATCAGACAAACAGAGAAATGCGATTGCGAACGGACTGCTATGTCTCAAGGGAGGAAATATAGATTCAGAAATTCACAACTACAGACATATTAGCCAAATTACGGATATCAGCAAGATATTCCGTGGAGAATGGTTTAAGAACAAATACGTAATATACATTCCAATATGATAAAAATAGAACGTTTTGTTTTCAACATGCTACAGGAGAACTGCTATGTTGTAAGCGATGATACCGATGAATGTGTCATTATTGATTGTGGTGCATTTTATGACTACGAGCGTAAAGCCATTGTAGAATATATAAATGGAAATAAACTGAAGCCGGTACATCTTCTTGTAACGCATGGTCACTTTGACCATAATTTCGGAAACAATACCATTTATGATGAATTCGGATTGACTCCCGAGGTCGCATACGCAGACGAAAGCCTGCTTGGAAGCATTGACAGACAGGCAGAGTCATTATGCAGTATACATATCGACTTCAAATCACCGGTTCCGAAGCGTTTCCTTAAGCGTGAGGACATAATTTGTTTTGGACATCAAAAGATAACCGTAATAGAGACGCCGGGGCATTCTCCTGGTTCTGTCACGTTTTATTGTGAAAAGGAGAACATCGCGTTTACTGGTGACACTTTGTTCAAGAACTCTATAGGACGTACTGATTTCTCGGGCGGTAGTATGATGCAGATTATACAGAGTCTTAGAATGCTTGCGCAATTACCTGATGAGACAGTGATACTGCCTGGACACGGTGAGAAAACAACAATAGGAGACGAGTTGGCTCATAATCCTTATATGGAAAGATAAAGAAGTGAAAGAAAAACTGATATTAGGCATAGATCCCGGTACAAATGTTATGGGATATGGCTTATTACATGTTTATGGCAATAAGGCAAAACTTGGTAATATGGGTGTTTGGGATATGCGCAGAATGGTCGACCCATACTTGCGACTCGGTTATATTTTCGAACAGGTGACAGAAATAATATGCAAGTATCTTCCTGACGAGATGGCTATAGAAGCACCTTTTTACGGCAAGAATGTACAGTCTATGTTAAAACTTGGACGTTCGCAAGGTGTTGCCATAGCTGCTGCAATACATCATAATCTTCCAATTTACGAATATGCTCCGTTGAAAATAAAAATGGCTATAACCGGTCAAGGACAGGCGTCAAAAGAACAAGTTGCTGATATGTTGAAGCGTCTTTTAAAGATTACTGATGACCAAATGCCTCATTTTATGGACGCTACAGATGCCTTGGGAGTGGCATATTGTCACTTTTTGCAGAAAAGCGACATTGAAACAGGTGTTCATTATAAAGGATGGAAGGAGTATATAAGAAAGAATCAGGAGCGTATATGCAAAAAATTATAGAAATAAAAGACGGCATAGCAAGAAAGCCTGAATGGCGGATGAAGACTCCTGTCAATTTTGAGTTGCTTTCAGGAGAACAGTTGGCTGTTATCGGAAAGAATGCAAGCGGGAAATCTATGTTTATAGATATGCTGACCGGAAAGCATCCGCTTGTCTCTGACAATAGCCTGAAATATGATTTCTCGCCAGACAATCATGAGTACGCGTCAGATAATATAAAGTATATCAGATTCAAGGATTCATACGGATCTGATACTGACATGGCATACTATATGCAGCAAAGATGGAATCAGGGTGAACTTGGAGATTCTTATATTACAGTTGCACACAAGGTGAAAACAGAATATGGGAACCTTTTAAAAAAGGTGGCGGAGGATGATGAGTATATGAGATTGTACAACATGTTTTCCATTGATACAATCATGGATAAAAGAATCATCTCGCTATCAAGTGGGGAACTTCGCCGACTTATACTTGCATTGGCAATACTGAATCAACCTCGTATTCTTATTATAGACAATCCTTTTATAGGACTGGACTGTCAAACGCGAGAGATGTTAAAAGCCATTCTGAAAACGTTATGTGAGACACAGACAATACAATTAATACTTGTTGTTAATGACCATAAAGAAATTCCGGATTTTATAACGCATGTAATAGAGGTCTGTAATATGTCTGTCATGCCTAAACAGACAAGGGTGGAATATGTTTCAAGACATAACATAACAGCAGCAGAAGACGCATCTCATGGAGATGACCGAAGGAGTGAAATAATCAAACTGCCGTATGGAAATGATAAAAAAACTTTTTCCTACGAATACGCAATACGTATGCGTGATGTAACTATCTCATATGGGAACAATCTTATATTGAATAAAATCAACTGGTGTGTGAAAAATGGCGAGCGATGGGCTATTACAGGAAGAAACGGTAGCGGCAAATCCACATTATTAAGCATTGTGTGTGCTGACAATCCTCAGAGCTACGCCTGCGATGTCACACTATTTGATAAAAGAAGAGGTTGTGGAGAAAGCATTTGGGAAATTAAAAGACACATTGGTTATGTATCGCCAGAAATGCATAGAGCGTTCAAGCATGACATACCTGCGATAAACATAGTCCGCAGTGGATTGGATGATTCTAAGGTCAGAAACCGACGTCTTACAGAAGAGACTTCTGCTTTGTGCCACTTTTGGATGGACCGGTTCGGCATAGAATACTTGGCAGAACGTACATTCTTTAAAATGTCCAGCGGAGAGCAGCGTCTTGTGTTGCTGGCACGTGCTTTTGTGAAAGATCCGGAACTGCTTATATTAGATGAGCCTTTGCATGGGTTGGATAATGACAATAAGACACTTGCGAATAACATTATCGATGCATTTTGTGAGCGTAAAAACAAAACATTAATTGTAGTGACCCACTACAAAGAAGAGTTACCAAGATGTATTGACAGAGAACTGAAATTAGAAAAATCATAAAATATTTAAGTATATAAATTTACAGAATTATTCATTATGAAAAAATTATTATTGCTTTTATCAGTCTGTATTATGACATTGAACGTATCCGCACAGGATATATTTAATGAGGTAAAAAAAATGAAAGACAACGCAGAGGCTTTGATGAACGATAAGACAAAAGATCTTGAAACAAGGAAAATAGCATGTTTCAAATATGACGTGTTATATTATCTTATTGGAAAAGCTGCAACGGAGGACACTTTTACAGAATACGAACTGGGAGTGCAGGCCAATGCGATGATAGATTTCGTGAACCTATATCTGAAACGTCTTGCTGACGAAGATAAAAAGAAAGACAGGGAAATAGTAATGGCGAAATTCAAGAATGCAACGATCCAAAACGCGTTGTTCAATGACACGGACAAAGAACTGGTCTATGCCTATGTTGATAACGAGAAATACATAACACAGTTCTCATTGGATACAGACTGGCCAAAGGCATTAGAGGCAGTCAGGAAATAGCATATTGGTAATAATACCAATATGTATTTCCATACGTATCGCGAAGTTTGTTCTTACGTTCTTCAGTGTCTGTGATATCGTGTTCCATATTTTGGTAATCTTGAAAATCAGCATCCATAATGCTGTTTTTGAATATTACCTTTGGTGCCGTGTGTGAATGGACATATAAAGTGAGTGCCTCGCGGTAGTGCTTAGGCAAAAAGTCATTAATGTCATAATACTTGGTTATATTCTCAACAAATGCGTCCAGATTCTTATCCATAAGATATCCGCAAAGAATGTAGTCTGCCGCCTGTTTGTTTCTCCCCCTGCCATGCCTTATAAATTCAATACTGTTATGAATTTGATTGCCTGGTATTTTTAAGTTCAAGTGGTGATATATCTCATCAAATCCGAATTTGGAGGTCAACGTGCTATCAGGCAGCAAAGACACGGAACCTCCTCGTAACGGATACTCGAACAGCCTTTCTGCAAGCACATTCTTTTTTGACAAGGTATAGACAATGAGTGTTGTGAGCTGTCTGTCTGACGTTTCCAACTTACCGATTGTGCAGAGTGCCTCGTCATAATCTTTCTCACAAAGACTTTGTAATAGATGGAGACGTGCGTGAAACAGCCTGTCACTATTGCTGAAAGCGCAAACATACATGAACTGTACGGTTATAATCAAGAGATTAATCCATAAGTTTTTAATGAGTGAGTTATTATTTATTTTCTCACTGTTGGACCTTATAAAGTTACGTATATATCTTGAAAATATCACATACAGACATACCGCAATCAGGGATATGCATGCTATAAATCCGAAAGAAAGATTCAGATCTTCTGTTTGTCTTCCGCCTGTTATAAATGTCAGAAGTATTGCGGAAGGGAAAAATGTCCATGCGGAAAATGTATGGAAGTCCTTGTTTCTTCTTATAGCAAACAGATTGACCGATAAAAGAAGGAGAGCTGTCAATACAGCTCCCCATAAACGATTGTAATGTGTCTGCCCGTCTGAATATGTATACTGCATCAGCGACAAAAGGTCTGCCTGATAATAATACAGATAACAGAAGCAGAATGATACGAATACTATATTACATATGGTGTATGTAAGAAAAATTCTTTTATTCATGTAATGTCAGTTCTTCTTTAATACAACAGCCGAGCGTGCCGGTATGTACAGCTTCAGCCATTCCTTGCGTTCGTTGACGTATGCCTCATCGTAGTTAGTCAGATGTGATATTGTGTCATCAGCGAAACCGTTGCCTCCGAATTCTTTTGAGTCGGTGTTCAGCACCACATCATACGAGCCTGTGGGAACAAGAAAGCCATAATCCGTAAACGAACGTGTAGGATTGAAATTAAACACGAAAATCAAGTCCCCTCGCATAAACGCCAATATCTGGTCTCCGTCATTGTGCCATATTTCCGTAACAGGTGTCTTCTGTATGTTTTTTACACTTTTGAGCACCTTTATCATCTGCCTGTCAAAGTCGCCTAAGAAATGATAGTCAAGTTCCTTATTGTCCACAAGGTTCCATTGTCTTCGTGCATATCTGTAGCTCCATCCGTTACCTTCACGCGGAAAATCTATCCATTCAGGATGTCCAAACTCATTTCCCATGAAATTAAGATAACCGCCATTGATTGTAGACGCCGTTGCAAGCCTTATCATTTTGTGCAAGGCTATTCCGCGATTGACAGTGCCGGTCTCGTCACCTTTCTTGAAATGCCAGTACATGTCTGCGTCTATCAGCCGGAAAATGATGGTCTTGTCTCCGACCAGAGCCTGATCGTGGCTTTCACAATAGCTGATAGTCTTTTCATCACTGCGCCTGTTGGTTGTCTCCCATAATATTGAGCTTGGCTTCCAGTCTTCGTCCGGCAGTTCCTTTATTGTCTTTATCCAATAATCAGGTATGTTCATTGCCATGCGGTAATCAAAGCCGTAACCGCCATCGGTGAATTTTGCGGCAAGTCCCGGCATGCCGCTTACCTCTTCTGCTATTGTGATGGCATTCGGGTTGACCTGATGTATAAGGATATTGGCAAGTGTCAGATAACATATTGCATTGTCGTCTTCATGCCCATTGAAATAATCACCGTATCCGCAGAAAGCCTCCCCCAGCCCATGGCTGTAATACAGCATTGACGTCACACCGTCAAACCTGAATCCGTCGAAATGGAATTCCTCGAGCCAATATTTACAGTTGGACAACAGGAAGTGAAGAACTTCGTCTTTTCCATAGTCAAAGCACAGACTGTCCCATGCCGGATGCTCGTGTCTGTCTCCGGGATAAAAATACTGGTTAGGGTCGCCAGCCAGGTTACCCAATCCCTCACATTCGTTTTTTACAGCGTGGCTATGCACGATGTCCATAATTACCGCAATACCGTTCTGGTGGGCTGTGTCAATAAGCAATTTCAGCTCTTCCGGTGTTCCGAAGCGGCTCGATGCTGCAAAGAAACTGCTCACGTGATATCCGAACGAGCCATAGTAAGGATGTTCCTGTATTGCCATAATCTGTATACAGTTATACCCGTCTTCAATTATTCTCGGCAGTACATTGAGCCGGAATTCATTATATGTTCCGACTTTCTCCGCATCCTGAGCCATACCGATATGGCACTCGTATATCAGCAAAGGCGACGTGTTTGGCTTGAACTTTGACTTTTTCCATTTATATGGAACGTCCGGATTCCATACTTGTGCTGAGAATATTTTTGTCACATTATCCTGAACAACTCTCTGGCACCATGCGGGTATGCGCTCTCCATACCCACTGTCCCAATACACATGCATCTTGTAAAGGTCGCCATGCTTTATAGCCTTTTCGCTCAGCTTAAGCTCCCAGTTTCCATAAGCGTCAAGTCGTTTTGCCTCATATTTCTCTGTTTCTTTCCAATTATTGAAGTCGCCTACAAGAAACAGTCTTGTAGCATTAGGCGCCCACTCGCGGAACACCCAGCCACGTGACAGTTTGTGCAATCCATAATATTTATGACCGTTTGCAAAGTCTGTCAGAGCCTGCTTGCCATTGTTTGTCAGCATGGAAAGTTTCCATAAAGCATGTTCGTGTCTTCCACGAATGGCGTTCTCGTAATCCTTCAGATAAGGATCGTTCTTTATAAGTGCAAGCTGCTTGACGGCTGCAGTGTCTGCTGTCTTTTTTGTTTTTGCTGCCATGGTTAAAAATTTAACTGTTTTATGTTAGTCTTCATATCTTAATCCGGATTCGTAATACCCTTGTTTTATTATTTTGCCGTTACGGTCTTTCTCTATAAACTTCCCGTCACGAAGGTCATCCACATACGAACCTTCAAAGCGCGTTCCGTCTTTGTTTTCCTCAATTGCATTACCGTTTCTCATACCATTCTTGTACATTCCCTTAAAACGGCTGCCGTCGGCATAGTGGATTATAATCTCTCCGTCAACTTTACCATTCTTGAATGTACCCTCAAATACATCACCATTCTTTTTTACAAGTTTTCCCTTCCCGTTTTGCAGATCGTTTTGCCATTGTCCTGTATATGAGTCTCCGTTCTGCCATACGTATGTGCCCTGACCGTCTTTGTCACCCTCTTTGAACATTCCGGTGTATTTGTCTCCGTTCACATATTTGAATATACCGGTACCGGTTCTTTCCCCCTGCACATAATCGCCTTCGTACACATCGCCGTTCTGGAATTTATATATTCCTTTTCCGTTCTGTATGTCATTCAGCCATTCTCCTGTATAGACATCACCATCTGCATATTTGTTGGTCCCTTTCCCTGAACGCTGGTTGTTTATCCACATTCCATCGTATGTGGTACCGTCTCCCCAATCAAAGAAACCTTTGCCGTTCTTCTGGTCGTCTTTCCATTCCCCTTCATAGTAGGCGCCTCCGGCAAACGTATATTTCCCCTTTCCCTGACGTTTGTCCTTATGCCAGTTCCCTTCATATTTATCGCCGTTATAGTAGTACATCACTCCATATCCCTGCTGATAATCACGGAACCACAGCCCCACATATTTGTTGTTGTTCATGAAATAATATGTTCCATAACCATGCTGCTGGTCCTGGAACCACTCTCCTTCATACTTTTCTCCGTCAGAAAAAGAATATATTCCTTTGCCCTGACGCTTTCCCTTTACATATTCTCCTTCGTATGTATCCCCGTTCTTGAAGGTGGTCTTGCCTTTGCCGTTAGGTTTGCCGGACTGCATTTCGCCTTTATATAATCCATTGTCCCGTGTGACGCACGATCCTAATGTTATTTTTTGGGCATGGGTGACTAATGGTATGAAAAACAAAAGTATGGATAAGAAACGCATATTCACTTTTCTGATTAATTGATATGTTTATGCCAAAAGTATGAAATTTACATGATATCTCAAAAATAATTTAGTTTTTTTTGAAAAAAACAGTGCAAGTAAACGCAACGAAAGCCTGCCTTCAAATTGCCGGGCTCAGCCTGTTTTATGTAAAAACAGTGCCAGCGAGAGCAATGAGAGCTTGTTCTCAGATTGCCGAGCGCAGCCTGTTATATTCTAAAATACACATTAGATGGTTATCTGTTTACAGCATTTGTGACAGTATAATGAATAAGGACATTATTAAGATTCCATCTCATGGTTTATACCATTATGCGTATCAGGTCGTTCCGCAAACTGTGCAAACAGAGGAAAATACATGATTAAGTGTATCATTTCTGTTATAAGCAATCTCCCTACCCTTTTTGCCAATATTGAATATTTATACTCTTTTGAGATGCAAAAAGGATGTTCGTAAACCTGTAAAATAGAAAAACGGCAGCTGCTGTGTTGAAAACAGATTGTGAATAAGCTCCACTGTTGTATCCGTTTTTTCTTGACAATGATTAAAGCACGATGCCACAAACATGCAGGAAAGGCTTGTCCGCGTTCCAGAACGGGCTTTTACATACGCTCATAAAGCCTTGACCGGATGATGAAAAAGGCTTTATCGTGAGTCCAAACAGTCTCTTTTATGAGCGTGGAAATAGTAAGGCAAGGTGTCTTAAATCATAAATCGCTGACTGATATGCAGTTATGTAATACTCCGGAAAATAAGATAATTACAGCCGAATGCGGATTACATGGCAAGGATTGCCTTATTTTGACACTTCACAATGCATAAATATGCGCTTTCAACATCGTTTTCCGTATATATATTCAAAGGTGCATCTGGCATACAGACTGTCAAAAACAACAGTACGCACTACAAATTCAGCCAATGTCGAATAAATGGAATAAAGACTTTAATGATTTTTCAGGACAATCTTCAATATCATATTTGTTTTGTCCGTCACTTTATATCGGTTGTCCGGACGTTCGTTTACGAGCCACATGATTTCTCCGTTTGCGTTTGTGATGACGAGTTGCTCTTCCTTCTCGAAACCGCTTCTCTTGATATCAGTCATGTAATCGCTTATAAGTTTCGACCCTCTCATTCCTAATGGACAGAATCTGTCGCCATTCCGGAGTGGTCGTATTGTCAGCGGGAACTCTATCCTTCCAGCATCCAGACAAGCGCAGTCTGACGACTTATCTATCTTATAATCAGCATCTTTAATTTCTTGAATAAATGTAAACTTTAAGTTTTCACCATACACATATACACCTGGTTCAATTACTTTCATGTGTCTCATGGTGAACGACTTGTTACGCTTTCTTATAAGCAAATAACCCCTGTCCGAAAGCAATTCATAATCCTCGGAGTACCATCTCCTTCCGCTGGAACCTTCCATATGCTCAAAGATTTGTCTTATGACAGCCGGGCTGAAATTGTATTTCCTAAGGATGTGAAACAGAGCGTACTCCGGAGATGGCTGTGATTTCAGCTTGGATATATCTATCTTTCCTGCATTGAAAACCTCAGTTACTGACTGGCTGATTGAAGAATCAAATACTTTTATTGATTCAGATATGTTAAGAGAGGTGCTGAATATATTTTTTCTTACATTAGGATTGATGGTCTCTAATAACGGAATGACATTCAGTCTGATTTTATTCCGCATAACATCATCAACAAGATTTGTGCTGTCTGTGACATAATCCTGACCAAGCGAATTAAGATAATCCTCAATGTCTTTTCTGCCAACACACAATAACGGACGTATTATGTGCCCGTTAATCGGCTGTATTCCTTTAAGTCCGTTTATCCCCGTGCCACGTATAAGATTCATCAATAACGTTTCTATGCTGTCATCCTGATGGTGTGCCACACATATCGCCTCCGCACCAATGTCTTGTCTGAGCTGCTCAAAATACCGGTATCTCAACTCCCTCGCAGCCATTTCGATGCTTATTTTTCTGGCTTCCGCATACGAACGGGTGTCAAAATGGCAGCGATGAAGCTTTATGCCCAGTCTTTCGCATAATGCGACACAGAAGTTCTCATCTCTGTCAGACTCTTTCCCGCGCAGATGGAAATTGCATGTGACAGCTTCCGTATCAATCCCCATCTTTTTCATCACCAATAAAAGAGCCACACTGTCAGCCCCGCCGGAGAGTGCAACAAGATATTTACAATCTGTCTTGAACAAGCCGTTTCTTATGGAAAAACTTGTTACAGACTCAGTAAAACGGTTTTCTATATTCTCATTCGACATATAAAACCAGTCCTTTCAAATATTCTCCTTCCGGATGATATATGTTTATCGGGTGATCGGACGGCTGGTGCAACTGGTGAAGAATCCTCACCTTGCGGTTTGCCTGAACCGCCGCAGTAAACACAGCGTTCCTGAAATTGTCCTTTGTTATTATCTGTGAGCAACTGAATGTGAACAGTATTCCTCCCGATTTTATGTGTTGAAGACCTTTCTGGTTCAGTCTGGTATATCCTTTTAATGCATTGTGTATCGCATTACGGTGCTTCGCGAAAGCCGGCGGATCCAATATTACAAGGTCGTATTGTTCCTGACAGTTATGGTCAAGATACTTGAATGCGTCTTCGCAGAATGCCGTGTGGCGTTTGTCATCAGGGAAATTCAATGCGACATTTTGGTTTGTCAGTTCTATAGCTTTTGAACTGCTGTCAACGGAATGCACTGTTTTTGCGCCTCCACGCATGGCATACACGGAAAAGCCTCCTGTGTAACAGAACATATTAAGCACGTTTTTGTCCCTCGAATACATCTCAAGTAGTTTGCGGTTCTCGCGCTGGTCCACAAAAAAACCGGTTTTCTGACCTTTCAGCCAGTCAACGTGGAACTTGAGCCCGTTTTCAATTGTCACGTCAGTATTCATACTGCCATATATGAAACCGTTGCTGCTGTCTATTTCAGCTTTATATGGCAGGGTTGTCTCACTCTTGTAGTACACATTCTTTATTCTTCCGCCTGTAACTGCGACGATAGCTTTGCATATGTCGTGCCTGAATACATGGATCCCTACATTGTGAGCCTGCATAACGGCGGTATCGCCGTAACAGTCTACTATAAGCCCCGGAATATAGTCTCCCTCACCATGAAACAGCCTGAACGTGGTGTTATAGTCCTCGTTGATTATTCCAAGGGCTTTTCTCATGGAGTATGCGGCAGACAGGCGTCTGTACCAGAATTCATCATTAATCTCGATGTCTGAGAAAGAAAGCACTCTCACGGCTATTGACCCTATCTGGAAAAAACCGGTTGCAATAAATGCATTGTCATTGGTAAAAACTCGTACGATTTCTCCGTCTTCTATGTTTTCATCCATAGAATTAATTGCACCGGAAAATATCCATGGGTGAAATCTCTTAAGACTGTCCTCTTTCCCACGTTTTAAGTATACTGATTTATACATTCGCAATAGAATTATTTATATCGTCCTTTATAATCAAAGAATAATCGCCGGTCTCTTTCAGTTTTAGAATTTCCTTATATAACCTTACGCATGCCCAGGCGTCTGTTGCGGCATAGCTCATCTGTTTGTCGCTCAGCACATCTGCATCCCAGTTTGTCAGCCGTTGCCTTTTACTAATCTTTTGTTTGAAGATGTTGGCGTACAATTTTTGCAGGCTTTTGTCCTCAATGCCTATATCTCCTATTATATCCTGTATGTCTATGAACAGCCCCGGTTTGAATTCCATTCGTTTTTGCAGTGCGGCAAGATCGTCATGCCAGGACAATCCTACCATTGGAACGTCGGTGTTGCTCAGCAACGAAATTACCGGTGTGACCATTCCGATGTAATTCAGGCGGAACAGGAAACAAATGTCTTCTGTCGCAACCTGTAATAATGAGACCTTGTGCTGTTGCCCTTTTTTAAATGAAGGCCTTGTTTCCGTATCAACACCTAAAATATCTTTAGACAACAAAAAAGGTACAGCCTTGTCCGCTTCACGCTCACTGTTCACGGTTATAATCTTTCCGGGAAAGCTCACTAATGGCAAATCCTTGATGTATTCTTTGTCTAATCTGTTGTAGATAGTCTTCATTGTCTGCATTTAAAACAATTTGCAAAATTAGAAAAAAGTTACGAATTTATGGCTGTTTCCAACTTTTTTACGCTATTTTTGCACATAAATAAGAGAACGAAGAAATGGTCAAGAAGAAATCCGAGCGCAAACCGAAAAACATAATGGAGGCTGTAGGCTTTCAGAATATATTCAACAGTGAAAAAACAGACTTCTTACTGGGACTTATAATATTAATCATCGCGACTTATATCATCATCGCAATGGTTTCTTTCCTGAATACAGGTCAGGCAGACCAAAGCATACTTGAAGATTTAAGACCGGGAGAATGGCTGAATACAAACAGGACTTTCAAAAACTACTGCGGTAGTATCGGAAGTATCATAGCCTACACATTAATAACGGTGAACTTTGGTCTTCCGGCATTTATCATACCGGTATTTCTGATAATAGTCGGACTGAAGATGATGAAAATCTGTACAATCAATCTTTGGAAGTGGTTCATGTGCCTTGCGATAGTGATGATATGGACATCCGTTTCGTTTGCTAAGTTTCTGGCACCGTTTATGGAAAACTATATATTCAATCCCGGAGGAAATCATGGACTGTTCTGTGTACAGACCATGGAGAATGTCATAGGTGCGCCGGGACTTACTGCCGTGCTCATATTTGTGGCAATTGCGTTTCTGACATATTTGAGTTCTGAAACGATAAATATTGTGAGAAAGATTCTCAATCCGGTCGGATATCTCACGAGAAAGATTAAATTTACTGTCATAAACAATGCAAATCACGATTCGTCAGAATCATCAGAGACAATATACGAGGATAAAACAAATACAACTATACAGGAAGTGTCTCCTATAAAGGATGACACACCGGAAGAAGCGGAAATACACACACCCACTGTTATAGACCTCACCGAGGACATCAGCGACAATAACAATAAGACAAAGGAACCGGAAAAGGAGAAAACAGACAATCCGGACAGTGAGCTTATTGTTGAGATATCAAAGACAACAGAACGTCCTGATGATAGTAGAAAAATAGAAGATGATGATATAATCAAGACACCTATAAACCCCAAAGAACCGTTTACAGGATATAAGTATCCGACAATAGACCTGCTGAAAAAATATGACAATGACGGGAAACCCTTCGTTGACATGGATGAAATAAGAGCCAACAATGAGCAGATTGTTAAGGTCCTGAAAAGTTTTGGAGTTGATATAAGTGAAATTAAAGCGACAGTAGGTCCTACAATAACACTATATGAGATAACACCGGCTCCCGGTGTGCGCATCTCAAAAATCAGAAATCTTGAGGATGATATTGCGCTAAGTTTGTCAGCTCTCGGCATAAGGATTATAGCACCAATCCCAGGGAAAGGTACTATAGGAATCGAAGTCCCGAACCGAAAAGCCAACATCGTTTCAATGGAAAGCATCATTAATTCGAAGAAATTCATAGATGCAAAGATGGAACTGCCCATAGCATTAGGCAAGACCATATCAAACGATGTACTTATTGTTGACTTGGCAAAAATACCACATCTGCTTGTCGCCGGTGCGACAGGTCAAGGTAAATCTGTCGGTCTGAATGCTATAATAACATCATTGCTTTATAAAAAGCACCCGAACGAATTGAAGTTTGTGCTTATTGATCCTAAAAAGGTTGAATTCAGCGTGTATTCGCCCATTGCTGATCATTTCATGGCAACACTGCCGGAAAATGATGAAGAGCCTATTATAACGGATGTCTCTAAGGTAGTACGCACACTGAACAGCTTGTGCACACTAATGGAACACCGGTATGACATGCTGAAGATGGCAAAGGTCAGGAATATAAAAGAGTACAATCATAAGTTTGTAAATCATGAGCTTGACCTTACAAAAGGACATGAATTCATGCCTTATATAGTTGTAATTATCGATGAGTTCGGTGATTTGATCATGACAGCCGGAAAAGAAATAGAAATGCCGATAGCGCGCATCGCCCAACTTGCACGTGCTGTGGGAATCCATATGGTGATTGCCACACAGCGCCCTACCACAAATATTATAACTGGAACGATTAAAGCGAACTTCCCGGGACGAATAGCCTTTAAGGTCACTTCAATGATTGACTCACGCACTATTCTTGACCAACCCGGTGCCAACCAGCTTGTCGGACGTGGTGACATGTTGATTCTCGACGGAAGAACACCAAATCCCGTACGTGTGCAATGCGCGTTTGTAGACACTCCTGAAGTCAAAAATATAAATGAATATATAGAGTCACAGCCTGGTCCTGTAGAGCCCATGGAACTTCCAGAACCGGAAACAAAAGGCGATGGCACATCTAGCGGTTCTTCAAATAATGAGATATCAAATCTGGATCCGTATTTTGAAGAAGCAGCAAATCATATAGTAACAACACAACAAGGAAGTACAAGTATGATACAGCGAAGGTTCTCCATAGGATATAATCGCGCCGGAAGGCTTATGGACCAGCTGGAAAAAGCGGGGATTGTAGGAGCCGCTCATGGAAGCAAACCAAGAGAAGTTCTTGTCTCTGACGTAAATCAGTTAAACATTTTATTAAGACAAATAAAAAATTAAATATTATGAAAAGGATTAGTTGTATATTAATATTGTTGATTATCATCGTGTCTGGTGTATTTGCGCAAAATGCCACACAAGCCCGCGCGGTATTAGACAAGACTGCGGGAATATTGAATAGAAAAGGCGGTCTGAGCATAAGTTTTTCTATGTCAAATTCAAAAACAGGTACTGTTGCCGGTACAATTGCCATAAAAGGAAAAAAATATAATGTCAGGACACCTCAGGCAATAGTATGGTTTAACGGGAAAACACAGTGGACATATATGAAAAATACAAATGAGGTAAACGTCACAACTCCCTCACTGTCACAGCAACAAATGATGAATCCATATGCTTTCATAAACATGTACCGTAGCGGATACAGCCTTTCAATGAAAACACAAAATAAAAACTATGTGGTACATATGACTGCTGAAAACAAAAATATACAGGAGATATATGTTACAATAAATAAAAAAACATATATTCCATCAGCGATAAAGCTTCGGCAAGGTGCTCAATGGACATCTATAACAATCAGTAATTTCGCTGCAAAAAACCAGTCTGACAATATTTTCACATTCCGTTCTAAGGATTTCCCAAGTGCGGAAATAGTTGATTTAAGATAATATACGCAACCGCTGATGGATACATGGGATTTATACAAGGAGTTAAGACGTCACCGCAAATATGCCGGAATACGCAATGTTAACATTACAAGAAACAGAACAGCAAAATATGTGATATACGCGTTGTTCGCATTACTTATCATATATTTAATGTTGATTGCTGTCGGCTTGGCGTTTGTTGTTAACGACAAGGATAATAATGAAATATCATCATTGGAACTTATTTCCGCCTTGTTCCCGTATATTCTTTTACTGGATTTCCTTTTCCGCTTTATTATGCAACAAACTCCTTCACAAATAATAAAGCCCTATACCCTGTTGCCATTAAAACTTTCTGACTGTATAGATAACTTTATATTCACGTCTCTTCTATCACCGGGTAATTTCGTGTGGTTTGCACTTTTGTTGCCATATGCCTTAATGTCAATAGTATTCAGCTACGGATTGCTTCCAACGTTTCTTTTTTTATTATACTCATTGATTCTAATAATGGCAAACAGTCAATGGTATTTAATTATACGGACGTTGCTAAGTGATACTGTAGCATATTGGCTTATACCGATTGCTGTATACGCATTGATATTCTCTCCATCTTTCATCGGTAAAGACAGTAATATAGAGCGGATGCTGTATTTCTATTCAGAGACAGGAACGTTGATACAGAACAACAATATATTACCAGTCATTTTCTCGTCGGCTATCCTTGTTGTTCTTGTATTGATAAACAGGAAAATACAGCTTTCACATGTGAAAAAGGAAATTTCATCGTCGGAAAGTTCTACGAGCCATAAAATAAATTCATTCTCTTTTTTGGATAAATTCGGAGAACGCGGTTTATATCTTCAGCTCGAGATAAAGACGATATTACGTAATAAGACACCTCGTAAAGGTCTTATTTACTCTATTCTTTTGGTTGTTTTTTTCAGCTGTATAATTTGCTACACATCGGTCTATGACTCCAGATATATGACAAATTTCTGGTGTCTTTATAATCTAATCATTTTCGGTTCAACCATGCTTATAAATATAATGGGCAATGAGGGCAACTATTTCGATTTTCTTATGACAAGACGAGAGAATATTTTGTCTCTCTTAAACGCTAAGTATCTATTATACTCACTTCTTCTCCTGCTTCCGTTCTCATTAATGCTTCCAATTGTAATAATAGGTAAATGGCCGATGCTGATGTTGGTCTCATATACAATATTTACTGCCGGATTTCAATATTTCATAATATTTCAGATGGCTGTATACAACCGACAGACAATCCCGTTAAATACAAAGTTTACAGGTAGGAGCAACATAGAAGGTAACCACTTTCAGATATTAGCAAACATAATATGCATGTTGTTTCCTTTGGTTTTGGTTTCCATGTTGCAACTTGTATTTAAAGATAGCATATCATATATTATTATATTAATAATAGGACTTATATTCATACTGACTCATTCATTATGGCTTCGCAACATATACAAACGTTTTATGAAACGACGCTATACTAATATGGAGGCATTTCGTTCCACACGCCAATGACTTATAATCCAACAGACAAACACTCCCTAACCGTATATAAGGCAAGTGCCGGTAGCGGAAAGACATATACATTATCAATAGAATACATAAAATTATTGATAATTCAGCCTCAATGTTACAGGAAAATACTGGCTGTGACATTCACCAACAAGGCTACCGAAGAAATGAAAATCCGTATTCTCAGTCAACTTTATGGTATATGGAAACTGTTGCCGGATTCCAGAAACTATATTGACAGAATAACGAAAGATCTTGACATTTCTGAGTCAATCGCTTCTAAACAGGCTGGCATCGCCTTGCATAATATTATCCATGACTATAGTTATTTCAGAATAGAGACTATAGATTCTTTCTTTCAGGGAGTATTAAACAATCTTGCAAGAGAGCTTGATCTCACGGCAAATCTAAGGGTGGAACTGAATGATTATCAGATAGAACAGTATGCTGTAGACAAACTTATTGAAGAACTTCATAAGAAAGACGAACTGCTTAAGTGGATACTTTCCTATGTTAAGGAAAATATAGAGGACAATAAAAATTGGAATGTAATAGGAAAGATTAAGAAGTTCGGAGAGAATATCTTCCGTGATTATTATAAAGCTAACAGTTCCATACTGAACGAAGTCCTTCAAGATAAAGAAAAATTGCACCGTTTCATTGATTCCTTGAAGACAATAAGACTGCGCATGAAAAATGCAATGAAGGAGCAATGCGAGCAATTCAACTCGATAATGTCTTCGTCAGGAATTGAAATCAATGATTTAGCGTATGGGAAATCCGGAGCGTGCGGCTATTTCATCAAACTGTCGGAAAGTCAGTTTGATGGCAGCATTCTTACCAAACGTGTTCAGTCTGTAATCGACAGTCCGGACAAGTGGCTGAAAAAA
>OGYZ01001064.1_pt1 | contig 22666 bp, 20 predicted proteins | sample 1576681 | NCBI WGS metagenome assembly OGYZ01 (sample SAMEA3541480, study PRJEB24748) | human gut metagenome | biome: human gut; feature: human-associated habitat; material: faeces | place: China | collected 2012 | reverse complement strand
TATTATCATGAGTCGCGGGTCTCCGAATATGGCTAGTTAAAGGTATTAAGATGAATAGAGGATCTTTAAAACCAACTGATCTGATTGAGAAAGATGAGAACAAAGAACAGCAGACGGATTTCGAAGCCAACACTCGTCCCCAGAGGTTTCATAGACCTACCGTCCGGATGGATTCTAAGATAACCCAGACATACGGGGACCAAATAGCGGATCCGGCATTAAAGAACCAGCCTCTGCGTGCTCATAAAGTCGGCGAAAATAATGGAGATGTTATATTAAGGACCGAAAAAGAAGCACGCGTTATACTGGTTCCGAAACAAGAGGTTACGACTTATGAGAGAACGGGACAGCCAACGATACTGACCGTGTTTCTGGTTATTGTTATCATGATTCTTGGAGTTCTGCTGTTTTTGTGAACGTTGTCGTGGTAGACGATATAGGTTTTGTTTTCTATGTCTGTGTTTAAGAAAGTTTAAGTGATAACAATGTTACTGTTGGTAGTGATGTTTTCGCTAACACCGGATTACAGTAAGCAACAAAACAGAAAGAGATCGTCGTACATGTCGGTCTCTTTTGTTTTTGTCTCCCATCTCGTATCCCATATTTAGTACATAACAAATAAACGTATTCAAAGAAAAGGAGACGAAACATGAACATTTACAACAATTTTGGATTTGGAAACAGCGCAGAGAGAATCAAAAACATGGAAAGAGTGATTTTCGTGAACATGACTAAAACCAAGTATGCCTTAGATATCAAGGACAGCATCGATAGAACAAAGGTATACGATTCGAGTGCACTGATTTATCCAGAACGTGGATCTTTGCAAACCGAGTTTGTTTTCGAGCAGACGGATTCTGTATCTGCAGTTTTTAAATATGCAGACAAGAACACAGCAATCCTGAATTTCGCAAACTTCACAACACCTGGTGGAGGATTCATTTACGGAGCCATGGCTCAGGAAGAAGCATTGTGTTTAGAAAGCACTTTGTATCCGGTTATTAGCGATCGAAAACTTGAATCCTACTACTTCGCGAACAAACGCGCATTATCATCAGTAGGATGCCTTTATAGTAATCGCGCTTTATACTCACCGGGCATTGTCTTTTTCCGTGATGAGGAAGGAGAAGAGAAACGTTGCGATGTGATCACTTGTGCAGCACCAAACGCATCCGAATACCTGGCAGCAGGTGGTAGTCAGAAGATGAATGGAAATGCATTGTTGGACCGCATGACGTTCGTTCTTGACATAGCAGTCAAAAACGGAGTCAAAACATTGATCCTTGGCGCATTCGGATGTGGTGTTTTCGGACAGAATCCGGAAACTTTGGGAGCTCTGTATAATTATCTGTTGACAGATAAATACAAGGGAGCATTCGAGCGGGTCGTTTTCGCAGTCATTGATGAGAAAACGTTACGACCTTTAGAATCAGGTTTTTGCAGCAGATAGGAGGCATTTATATGTCAGTAATCATGGAAAACGAAACAAGACCAGATGAAGCATTAGACCGAAGAGACGCTGTGGCAGGAAAATTGCATCGACGCCGGAAACAGTAAGCTTCCGTTTATTCAGGCATCGAAACAAAGTCATCACCAGAACCTATAATCTATACAGATGATGCCTATGCTATGAAGCAGATTGAAAGGGCGGAAATTGAGGATGAGGATAAGGATAAGGATGAGGTAGTTTGTCAGGATAAGGGAATTTATCTTGATACCGAACCTGATATCGTAGTCGAGAAAGAGCTTATCTTGTAACAGTCATTCACAACTGCATACTAAAACAAAGAGAAAGAGACTGGGAAATCCTGGTCTCTTTTTGTGTGTCTTGGTTTCTCACATATTTAGGATAACAAAATGAATAACAAACAAAAGGAGGAAACAAATATGTTAGAGCTTAAAGGAAAATACGGAGATGCGAAAGTATTTACGGACAACATCGATCAGGAGACGATCAGTCAGGTAATCGGATTGTTGAACCAGCCGTATGCTGCCGAAAGTAAGATCCGGATCATGCCGGACTGTCATGCAGGCAGCGGATGTGTAATCGGGACTACAATGACGTTAGCAGACAAGGTAGTGCCAAATTTAGTAGGCGTCGATATTGGGTGCGGAATGTATGCATTGCAGCTTGAGGAAACAGACATTGATCTCTCGTTATTGGATGCTGCAATTAGCCAGTATGTACCAGCTGGATTCAATATCCATGAACACCCGATCGCAACCTCAAACGTAGACAAAGTTTTGGCGCCGGTGAATGTAGACAAAGCGATGTGTTCTCTTGGGACGCTCGGTGGTGGAAATCACTTCATTGAAGTCGACAGAGACACGAATGGCAATCTTTGGCTTGTAATTCATACCGGATCCAGACATCTTGGTGTCGAAATCTGTAACCATTATCAGGAACTCGGATATAAGGCACTGAAGGCAAGCGGATCCAAAGAAAAGATCCAGGAGATTGTAGCCAGATTAAAAGCAGAAGGCAGACCATCAGAAATCGAAAGTGAGATCAAGAAATTCTGGGCACAAAGACCTTCGATTCCAAAAGAGTTATCCTATGTGACCGGTAAGATTTTCGATGATTATCTGCATGATATGGAACTAGCTCAGGAACACGCATGGATAAACCGGGAAGTAATTGCAATCCAGATCCTCCAGGCTATGGATCTGCATGTAACGGATTCGTTTCAGACAGTGCACAATTACATTGACACAAAGAATCGAATCCTGCGTAAAGGATCCATTTCAGCGCAATCAGGAGAAAAAGTATTAATTCCACTTAACATGCGTGACGGTTCGCTTATCTGCATCGGGCAAGGAAATCCAGACTGGAATTATTCAGCACCACATGGAGCTGGACGTATTCTTTCGAGATCCAAAGCGAAGGATGCTGTTTCGATGGATGATTTTAAGGATTCGATGTCTGGCATCTATTCAACTTCTGTTACAGAATCAACCATCGACGAATCGCCATTCGTATACAAACCGATGGATGAGATTATGAGAAACGTCAAGGATACAGTTGAGATCGTAGAGAGGATTACTCCTATTTACAACTTCAAAGCACACTAATTGAGGAAAAGGATAAGAGGATGAGAGATAATTCTTATCCTTTTCTTTTTGTCAGCGTTTCGATATTCATGCAATATGCACAATGATTTTGCTGCAGTTTCGGCATTGTGCACAACATTTCGATTACTCTGTCTGTTCGTAACCCATATTTAGAGGGAATAAAAACAGCGATAAAAGGAAAGGAGAACTTTATGAAAAACTTAGCTGTTAAGTACCTCTGTACAGGTATTGTAACTTTTGTAACCTTATGTGGAGGTATGAGTGTGTCAGCTCAGAATCTTGTGGTTCAGAACCCAGGAATTTTGGTTACTAAACCTGCAGGTATAACATCAGTCCTGACACCAGAAAGATCTATACATACGGACGCTGGAATCACAGCCAGTCTCAGGAACGCACGAGATGAGGCTATGGTTACAAAACATAAAGCAGATGTTGTAAAATCTGCAAACGGAGAGTCTGAAGAAGCAGTAGCAGAATCAGATTCTGTTTCCGTTTCGAATGTTGCCGAATCTTCGGTTTCAGAATCTTCGGGTCCAGAAGGATCTGAAGTAGATTCCGAAAACCAAGAAAACGGAACCGAGACAGAGACAGAGGCAACGGAACAACCGGAAACGTACGAAGTGATCAAAGAGTATCCGATCACAGATGGAAATACAACAAAAACGGTACTTCCATACAAAGCGTTTGGGAAGAATACCAATCAGGCAAAACTACAGTCGTTATGCCAGACAAACGAAGTCGGACTCAGAGTATACGATGGACGGTTTACGATTGCTGTTGGAACGTATTTTAACACGGCAATTGGTCAGTATTTTGACCTGGTGTTAGAAAACGGAACAGTCATCCCGTGTATCATGGGTGACCTGAAAGCGGATATTCATACGGATTCCAGAGGTTTGTTTACGGAAGCTTCCGGATGCATGACAGAGTTCATTGTTGACCGAACGTACCTGCCAAACAAGAATTCAGCCACATACTGTTACGAGGAATGGAACAGTAAAGTAGTCAACGTCATTGTTTACAACAAGTTTGTAAACCTTGAGTAGACTTAGAAAACTGAATAATGAAAACGAAAATACCCTGAAAACAAACAAGAACTCAGATCTGAATAACAGTTATCTGGGTTCTTTTGTATGTTTGCGATTGTCTTGAGCTTCATCATTGCTGGATCGTTGGTTTGTTTCCGGTTCTTTTCGTTTCCTTTGTCCGTGTTCGATCCATATTTATATTGTTACTCGTAAACAATTTGTTTTTGAACACAAAGAAAGGAAATGAAATATTATGAAACGAAAAGCAGTGAGTTGTCTGCTTGTTCTGGCTGCGATTATGACGATGACGCCTACGATTCCAACAATGGCAGCCGAAAACCCGGACAACACAACACAGTCGACGCAGACAACAACAGAAGCTGGAACTCAGAATTCAGTTGTGAAATATGATCAGGCGTCTGCGTTTACTGTTACAATACCAAAGTCAATCGCTTTAAGTAGCAGTAAATCTGCAGAATACACGGTCAAAGTACAGGGAGATGTTATAGGCAATGAAATCATTACGGTTACTCCAGATGAATCCGTGATATTATCCGACTCTAACGGCAAGGACCCTGTTACAGGCGACATTACACAAGAGAAGACAGAATTTTCGTCCACAGAAGTGAACGCACGTTCGGGGGGGGGGTACGGCGACTGGCAGCATATTAGCGAATAACCTTACTTCCGGAGACTGGTCAGGTAATTTTAAGTTTGTGATCAGAACAAACCAGATAGGTAATGGAACTGCGATCACGAGTGAAAATCTTGCAACTTATGGAATTAAGACAGTTGGGGATGTTGTGATTCCGGAATATGTGACGGACGATGATAATACAAGGCATGCGGTAACCGGCATTGGCGATTATGCATTCCGGGATTGTAATGAGATGACAAGTGTTACGATCGCTGACTCAGTTACCGAAATCGGAACCGGAGCTTTTGTGAATTGTTCAAAGTTATCAAGGGCAGCAGTTCCAAATTCTGTGAGATCAATTGGTAACAGTGCTTTTGATGGATGTATTAGTTTGTCATCGATCTCATATAACGGGAATGAATATGATTTATCAAACATCGAACCTGCATTTGTAGAAAATGGCGTATCTGTTGGTTCTCATGTATTTGAACATTCCTATAGTGAACCGGTGTACACCTGGTCTGAGAATAATTCTACATGCATGGCAACAAAAACATGTTCAGAGTGTCATGACGTTGTAACAGAAACAGCTGATGTTAGTACGAAAACGACAGATGCTACATGTACAAACGAAGGACTGAATACTCATACTGCAACTTTTAAGAATTCAGATTTTGAGACGCAGACAAAAACAAGCAAGATATCAGCGAAAGGTCATAAATCGGTGTCTGCAAACAATGCGGTTGCACCAACCTGTGTCACGGACGGTAAAGAATCTGATACGGTATGTTCAGTTTGTGGTGTAACACTGGCAACCGGAAAGACGATCGCGCAAACCGGACATAAATATGGAACACCAACTTATACTTGGTCTAAAGATGGAAAGACATGTATTGCGAAACGTGTGTGTGCAAACAATGGTACACATATTGAAACAGAGAACGGAACTATTACAAATAAAGTGAAAACACCGGCGACATACACAACAAAAGGAACTACAACTTATACAGCAACATTTAAGAATACTGCATTTAAAGCCCAAACGAAAGATATTCAGAATATTCCTGTATTAGAAAAGTTAACAGGTTCTGTTGTTTTATCAGCAACAAGCGGTACGATTAGTTATCCTGCAGCAGGATCTTTTACGGTTACAAGTAATAAAAGTAATGGAACTTTAAGTGTAAAATCATCTGATCCAAACGTAGCAACAGCTACGCTTGATGGAAATACTGTAACTGTAACGCCAGGAACGACTGCCGGATCTGCAATCATAACGGTAACAAGTGCAGCCACAACCAGTTACAAAGCAGCAAGTGCAACTTATAATGTTACTGTAAAATCAGGTACATTACCAATAACTGCAAAAGCATATTCAGGAACCTATGATGGAAATACACATTCAGCATCTGTAACTTCATCTGTATCTGGAGTTACTTTTAAATACGGAACAGTAAAAGGTACATATAATTTGGGCTCAATGCCTACGTATACAAATGCAGGTACATATGTTGTTTACTATCAAGCAACAAAAGCTGGATACACAACATTTGAGGGCAGCGTTAAAACTGTTATTCAGAAAAAAGCGACAACAACATCATTAAACAGCGCGAATGGTGTTCTTTACGTCACGACAACAGGTAACGGCACAATTACTGCACAAAGTTCAGATTCTAATATTATTGAATCTGTAACTGTAAATGACAAGACAATCACATACACACCAAAACAATACGGAAATGCAGGAACAGCGACTATTACTGTAACGGTTGGAGAAACCATGAATTACAAAGCATCGAGTGCTACTTGTAAGATCACTGTAAGTGATAGATTAATCAATAATAGTAGTTTAAGTTATTGGCATCCAGCTTATGAATACGAATTTGGTTATCTGAACGAATCAGGTCAATATGTTGTTGATAGGGGATCTACATGGCATTGTATGTCTCTTATCCCGGTAATGACTTCTGGATACTATTATATAGTTGGATATAGTGGTGGAGCTCCAAGATTTTGTTTATATAATGATAACGATCGAAATAGTTTGTATCAATCATTTAAAATCTCAGGCGGTTATTACACTTATATTCCAGCAGGTAAGTATCTCGGAACAATGATAACCAGAGACGGAAGCGTTAACGAGCTTGATCTAAGATTGGTTACCGTAACAAATTAAACTGTATATTCAGAAACGGAAAAAGAGCTCAATTTTAGGCTCTTTTTCTTGTTTCAGGTTCTTGTTAGTTTCCTCTGTCCGTGTTCAGACCATATTTATTTTGTTACTCGTAAATAATTTATATTGAACACAAAGAAAGGAAACGAAATATTATGAAACAAAAAGCAGTGAGTTGTCTACTTGTTCTGGCTGCGATCATGACGTTAACGCCTACAGTTCCAACAATGGCAGCCGAAAACACGAACAACACAACACAGGAAGCGACAACGACAGGCACTCAAGGTGCTACTATCACATATGAACAGGATTCCGCATTTACAGTCACAATTCCGAAGACGATCACTTTAGGACAGAATAAGAGTGCAATTTATGACGTTAAAGTAAAGGGTGACATTTCCGGGAATGAGACAGTTACCGTTACACCTGATGCAACCCTGCAGCTGACGGATTCGAATGGAAAGGCTGCGGTCACTGGAACTATTACACAGGATATTACAGAGTTTGCAGCCAATCAGGTGAATCTACCGGATGGAGGTAGCACGACAGGTAACATTGTAGCAAACGGACTTACGTCTGGAGACTGGAGTGGCAATTTTGAGTTTGCGATCGGGATAGAAAAAACTCAGGAAGTAATAGGAGAAAATATTACACTTACGAATAATAATTTTGCAGCATATGGAATTGAGACAACTGGAGATGTTGCGATTCCGGAATATGTGACGGATGATGACAACACAAGACATGCTGTAACTGGCATTGGCGATTATGCATTCCGAGACTGTAACGAGATAACAAGTGTTACAATCGCTAACTCTGTTACCGAAATCGGAACCGGAGCATTTGTAAAGTGTTCAAAGCTATCAAGAGTATCAGTTCCAAATTCTGTGAGATCAATTGGAAATAGTGCTTTTGATGGATGTATTAGTTTGTCATCGATTTCATACAACGGGAACGAATATGATTTATCAAACATCGAACCTGCATTTGTAGAAAATGGAGTATCTGTCGGTTCTCATGTATTTGAGCATTCCTATAGCGAACCGGTGTACACCTGGTCTGAGAATAATTCTACATGCACGGCAACAAAAACATGTTCAGAGTGTCATGACGTTGTAACAGAAACAGCTGATGTTAGTATGAAAACAGCAGACGCTACATGTACAAATGAAGGACTGAATACTTATACTGCAACCTTTAAGAACTCAGATTTTGAGACGCAGACAAAGACAAGTAATATATCAGCACTTGGACACAAATATGGAATACCGACTTATACTTGGTCTGGAGATGGACAGACGTGTACGGCAAAACGAGTATGTACAAACAACACATTACATATTGAAACAGAAGAGGCAACAATTACGCACAGTGTCAAAACAGAAGCAACATGTACATCAAAGGGAACTACAACTTATACAGCGACGTTTAAAAACACAGCTTTTGTAACACAAACGAAAGATATTCAAGACATCGGCGAACTAGGACACAACCCAATAGCTGGAACCTGTACAAGATGTAAAGAAAGAATAGCTGGATTATATGATGTAGATGGAAAGTTGCTTTGTTCTTGGGAAGATAGTGGAATTAATATCGAAAAGAATTATGGAACAAAATCCAGCACGATTTACTACAAAACAGAAATAACATCACCATATTATGTATTAACAAATAATTATCCAACAACAACAAAGATAGTTATTCCTGATAATGTTACTAATATTGGTGAATACACATTTTGTAATTATTTACAACCTATTACTATATCAATCCCGTCAAGCGTAACCAGTATTGAAAAAAGTGCATTTTCTGGTTGTACAGGATTATCTGGCATAGAAATAGATTCAAATAGTATAGTAAATATTAAAAAGAATGCATTCTATAATTGTTCATCTTTAAATGGTATTGAGCTACCTAATAGCTTAGTTGAAATAGGAGAGAAGGCTTTCTTTGGGTGTACTTCGTTGGTTTATATTAAAATCCCAGATAATGTGACAAAAATTGGTGCTTTTGCGTTTCAATCCTGTTCTAAATTACAATCAATTCATATGTTTGATAATGTGACTGTTATAGAAAAATATGCATTTTCAAAATGTCCAGAATTAACCAATATCAATATACCTAGATCACTAAGAAGTATAGAAGAAGGTTTGTTTTGGCAAGATTCAAAATTAACAAAAGTAATAATTCCTAATGGTATTGAAAACATAGGAATGTGTGCGTTTAAAGAATGCCGCAATTTAACATCTGTATCTTATAAAGGAATAGTATATAATGACGATATTTTTTTAGTAAATGCATTAAAAGAAAATAATGTCGAGTTATCTATCAATAACTCTTTACATTCTGGTACCGATATATTTACCTATTCAGGAATTGAAACTGCTACGATATCGAATGGTAATTTAGAAGTGTATGGAATTTCATCAAGTGGAGATGTAGTAATTCCAAGTTATGTTATTGATATATATGGAACAAAACATAAAGTCAATCGCATTGGATTTCAAGCGTTCTTTTGTAAAGAGATAACAAGTATTTCAATGCCTTCAGATATCATTAGTATTGGCGATTATGCGATGAACAACACAAAACTATCAAATATAACTATACCTGACAATGTAGTCAGTATTGGAGAATATGCATTTAGTTCCAACCAAATAACAAGCGTCACTTATAAAGGATCGGTTTATACAAATAGATCTGAACTGTTATCTGCATTAATTCAAAATGGTGTAACTATAGGTGAACATATATTTACAGATACAAATCTTAGAGACTAAACATATTCCATTTTGGGATCGTGCTTTCGGGTGCGATCCCATTTTTTTTATCAATAATATTACAACTCATTCGCACCCAATTATTTCGATCCTTATCCATCATAGCAATCATTCGTTTCAACTAATTCGTCTTCATTTCGTTGTACAATATTTACAAATCGATTTCTTAAACCCGGTCTAATGTGTCGTCGTACGTTAACAATAAACTTGCAAAAAAAAAGAATACCACTGAAAGACATTGAGATTATTTTAGGAAACATAGTGGATATGTTAAAAAGGATTATATTATTCTGGATGAGAGTGATGTCGAATACAGATACGATATACTGATTGTTTGAATCAAGTGCACACACGACTATTGAACTACTAACGTTCAATAGTATAAAGATCCGGAGTGTGTTTGATTGACAACGAAGGGTTCTCTCGAAGCTAAAGGTTAGAACCCATAGTTACGATATCTAACTGAATTGTTTCCAAGATAAGAAACAACCTCGGAAACAGTATTCAATTGATAGCCTGGATAACCTTTCGTATTTAATCTTTGAATGCTGATATTACTTTGAAATGAGGCTTGAACAGAGTGTAATACTTCATTCCGCGCTCGTTCCCATATTCTTTGATAACCGCAGCGCGCATACTATTGAGATTCTTCGTTTTGTCTTTGTTACGGTCAAGAAACTCAACAAAATCACCAGGGTTTTCGACCTCGGCGTTTTCAAAAATAATATCAGAGAATCGTTTCATTTTATCTTTCCGTTTATACGTTTTCACATTTAGAGGATAAGTTTTACTTTTGATGACTTTATATATTTGTGAAGCATGAGGTTGCCCATACACACGCATCAATGTTTCATGGATTGCTGTCAGATTGTTACGACCTAAGCAATTTATGAATGTATCGACTTGTTCCTTATTGAAATCGTATTTATTGTTTGATAAGTCCGTATTTCTTACAATCAATTTCTGATCGACTGTTTTTATTTCAGCCGGAACCGATTCAGTCGATTTCTTTTCGGATGGAACAGATTGAGCAGGAACCGAAGTAATTGGAATCGACTCATCAGGAATTTGGGTTGATGTGTTCGAGCTGTTTAATTCCAAATTGATAGGTTCCGACTTAATATGTTCCAGTTCATTCGAAATCGATTCATTTTGTTCTAAATCGGTCTGGTCTTGTTGTTTACTGAAAAGAAACTGATCATATAATTGTTTACAATGAGCTACATCGAGTCGTTTGACGGTAATGTTCCGATTATTCCAGAACTTTACAACACAATCGAATCCGTTATCGTTACTCATGATAATGAATTCGTCATCAGAATCCTGATTATCACACATCAGATAACCAAGATAGGATACTAATTGAAAATCGAGACCGTTAGGACCGGTATAACACTTTTTAAATTGAATCTGATGTGTCTGTTCAACAATTCGAACTAAGGATGTGTATGACATATGTGGTGATTTGTCGGTGTAAAAAACAATAATATCATCAGTCATCTCTGTAAACTCTAATAACATAAGCCAGTTGTCGTTTACGTTTTCACTGTCTACTAAATAATGTCTCATTTGTTTACCAATTCATCCAGGCATGATAATCGTATCATAATATCTGATGTTTTGCATTATATTTTGTTTCCATCGAGCTAATACATCTGTTTTGTATATTTTTTTTTCGTTATCATTGTGGCGGATTACAGACACCACATGGTGTTAATCCCATCGCTTTTGCCTCATCCAGTGTAACTTCATGATCGCTCTTTAGATAGCGGCACCCAGCATTATGATACTTACTGCCTGTATCAGTAATATGTACAATCACAGAGCCATTGCTTGTGGTATCCGCTGGCGTTGGTGCCGGAGGTTCCTGTACTGTTGTATTGTTATCCGTTTGTGCGGGTGCTGGAGTAGCAGCCTGTGTTTCGTTTGATGCACTTCCTGAATTCGTATTATTGCTGCCTGATGATGCACCCTTACTGCTTGATTTCTTTGTGTCTGAGTTTTTGGTAGTCTGTTCCGGAGTTGTTCCGTCTAATGCACTGTCTCCGGTTGCATAGTCAATTGTGATGCCAGGCTGTACATTATAGCAGTAGACATTGAATAGGATTCCGTCTCCATTGTCTTCAACGGATTTAGCTTCCATCAGAACTCCACTTGCAACCAGATTGTTTCCATCAAACATAGGTGTGACACGATATAAGACATGGTTATTCGTTTCTTTCACATAGTCAGCTACCATGTTCTCAAATGGAAGCATTCCTTCTGTATTTAAGTATCGTGTTCCGGTAATCAGGTTCTTTGTATTCGCATTTTCAGCAGATAACTGATATCCGATCAAATGACAACGGTTATAAAGATATTTTCCGCTCACAATATCATATTTTACAGTATGCCATCCACTAGGCTTGACCTGACCGATTGTTCCTCTTTCTTCCGTTGGCATGATCTCGGTACAAACATTAGCATAAGCTACACCGCAGCGACCAAGAGTATCAAGACTGCTGTAGTTTTCAAAAGCAGTTGTCTTCATTTCGTTATTGGTAAAGAATGGCACATTATTGTTTACTGCAACATAAGGACTGCCAGAGTATGCCGGAATATCTGATAACGAAACTGACATAGCAGTGCTTGTTGTATTCTTGCTGGTTGTAGTTTTCTGATCCTTGATTGCTGTTTCAGAAGCTGTCGTCTTGTTTTCGGCTGTGGAAGTCTCCGTTTCTGCTTCTGTTGCAATTTCAGTTTCAGTCTCGGTTATAGCTTCTTCTGTATCTTCCGTTCTTTCCGTACTAATGATTTCTATCGTTTCAGTTTCGGTTGATTCAATACTGATAACTTCGGTCGGTTCTATGTTTGCAACTTCTGTTGTACTAGTGTTAGAAGTCGGCGCTATCAAGCATGCGATAATGAACGCAACCAACAATGATGTACCCTTAATCCATTTTGGTTTGCCATCAAGCAGATCCTTCCATAAATCATCAACTTTAGAGATTGGAAGCAGCAAGATCGTCACCGCTGCAAATAAAACCATTGCGAAACTTGGTATTGAAGCGATTGTCATGATTCCACAAATAAATACCAGAAACCACGACAGGTATCTGTGTTTCTTTGCTTTCTTCTCGGCTTCTTTTCGTTGTCGTTCTTCTTCGTATTTCTTTTGTCCAAACATATACATTTCCTCCCTATGTGATATGTAATTCTGTAAACATCATACCATATGTGTAATTAGAACAAAAATATTTATTTGTCTACTATTAACAAGGCTCACAATCTTGAAAACTCGTCATATTTTCTTATCTTGAGTTGTTGTAATCCTTATTCTTATGTTCCTGTTGTTCATTTGAGGTGTTAAGTATACGCGTTGCGATCATGCGTACCATATTTACCATATAACAATAACACCATACAAGGAGGAAAAATATGGTAAACGAAGGAAGATTGGTAAACGAAAAAAGACGTGCACTCGTAAATGATATCTATGAAAGATACACAACAGAGATCGAAAACAGTTTTGTTAACACAACAATTTGCGAAAACAATGACCTGAGATCCAAAAGGGTTACGGGTACAAAGCAGACAGATATTGTATTCGAACATATGGATTCCGTTTCAGCGGTAATGAAGTATGCAGGAGAGGATACAGCAATCTTGAATTTTGCAAATTACGAAACACCGGGCGGAGGCTTTCTGTACGGAGCAATGGCACAAGAGGAGGCATTATGTCTAGAAAGCACATTGTATCCAGTAATTAGTAACCATGAATTCTATTACAAAGAGAACAGACAGTCATTAAATTATGTTGGGGTTCTGTATAGTAATCGTGCATTATGGTCACCAGGTATTGTCTTTTTCAGAGATGGAAAAGAAAAGTATTGCGACGTCATTACATGTGCAGCACCGAATGCATCTGCATACTTATCAGCTGGTGGAAGCAAGGTCGTAAACGAAAAGGCATTATACGACCGTATTTGTTTCATTATTGATGAAGCTGTCAATAGAGGAACAAAAACATTGATTCTCGGAGCTTTTGGATGCGGTGTTTTTGGACAGAGTCCATATATACTTGGATACCTGTACCGTCAGCTTTTGCAGAAAGAATACAATGGGGTATTCGATCGTGTTGTATTTGCTGTTATTGACGAAGCGACATTAAATTGGCTGAGAGATGGATTTGAACAAGAATAGGAGGGATTCGTATGTTAGAAGCAAGTTCAGAAACAAGTAGACTTGAAGACCAGATAACAGACGAAGAGCTCGAGCGCAGAGAATCCGTTGCTGTTAAACTATTGAGACGCCGGAAACAGATGGCTTCCAATTATAGCAGCATCGAGACGATCTCGTTACAAAGTCCTGTTATCTATACGGGTGATGCCTATGTCCAGAAGCAGATCGAAAAGGCGACAGAGTTAGAAGCAGACTTAGGATAACCAAGTGGAGGTCCATAACGGCTTCCACTATTCAAAAGGAAAGCGATTTCGAGAACGAGAAAACTAATAGACCAGGAATTTCCTGGTCTATTCTTTTTCAATGGGTTCACCAAAAGAGAAATGATCAAAGAGTTATACAACATGCATAGAAAACAGTACTCGGCGTGAAGAAAAAAAATAAATCATGACATCAATGAGGTGCTAACTGACTGCACGCCAAGAGGCGGCAGGTTTCAGTTAGACTATCTCTCGTCAGAGTTCCAGATCATCTATCTCAATATTTAATACGGAATCCTCCAAAAACGTCAGAAGGGACTCATACGTGTTTTCACACACTCCGTCAATCACTGCATCCAAACACGACTGCAGGTATTCCGAAAACTCAGGTCCTGGTTTTAACCCAAGATTGATTAAATCGTTTCCGTTAATCGCGAGATCTTTTAGAGAAAAAGCGGATTGTTGTTCTAAAACTGTATTCATAACCTGTTTAATATCTTCTGTTTTTGGATACCATGAAACGTTCTCTGGTCCATTTGGGTATACGTGATCGTCACGATCTGCCTGTTTCAAGATTAACCAATCTGATAAGAAATCAACTCCATATCGATTCAGCCAGCGTTTCACACATGGTTCTGTTGGAGTAATCTGGGTGTCATGAAACTTTATAAGCAATCGAATCTGTTCGGTTTCTTTTGCAGTACACCGGAAGTCGTTTGCTAATACTTCGGCTGCAATTTGTTCTGATACTTCTGGATGTCCATCAAAGCTATAATGACCTTTCTTGCTATTATATGCTTTTGTGGTTGGTTTTCCGATATCGTGTAATAACGCAGCCATTTTAATCGCAAACGAATCGGTATCACACAAATCGGTTACCGCAATCATGTGTTCATATACGTCGTGTTTATGATATGGGTTCTCCTGATCAAGACCGATGCATGGTTCGATTTCTGGAATAGCAGCTGCGATAACAGGAGTAAACTCCAGAAATGTCTTTCGAATCGGTTGTCCACATGTTAAAATCTTTTGAAATTCACTTGTAATTTGTTCTTTTGATACCTGTTGCAACATATTTCGGTTCCGAATGATTGCTTCTTTTGTTTCTGGCTCGATTGTAAGATTATATTTAATCGCGAATCGTAGAGCCCGCATAATTCGAAGCCCATCTTCTTGGAACCGTTCATTTGCATTACCTACAGCTCGCAAAATACCGTTTTCAAAATCCATAAGACCTCCAAACGGATCAATGAGCTTATCTTCAGATACATCGTAAGCCATTGCGTTGATTGTAAAGTCGCGTCTCGCAAGATCGTATTCAATATTAGAAACAAATTTAACAGAATCCGGATGTCTGCCATCTGAATAATCTGTTTCACCTCTGAATGTTGTTACTTCGTACTCGGTCCCGTCTACTAATGCAACAACTGTTCCATATTCGATTCCTTTTGGAATAACTGGATATTTTGTAGACAATACTTTCATTGCAATATCTGGAGTGAGATCGGAACAGATATCGTAGTCGTGAGGCTCTAAATGCATAAACATATCGCGTACGCAGCCACCAACAAGATACGCTTTTGATGATTTTGTATGCAGCAGTTCTAAGATGTCGATTACTGGTTGTGGAATATTAACATTATCCATATACATATCCTCCTTGTATATTATTCGTATTTTTCTAATCAACTACTCCGGACTCTGCTGAATAGTACCGTCTTTTTGTCATGACTGAACAGACAGTATCGGCATTGACATCTAAGTTTACCGATGTTTTAAGCCCAAAGTAATTGACAATCTACTTGTCTACTATTAACAAGGCTCACAATTTTGAAAACTCGTCATATTTTCTTATCTTGAGCAGAATGGCGTTTTCATCACGGTCATTGAATGGTCGATGATGCCAACTTAGTTATTCTAATACAAATACAACATCATACAAAGTTTCTGACGAGTTTCCCAGATTGTGAGCCTTGTTAGATATAAAAACAAAGTCACATAAGGAGTAAATGTATTATGAATTCATTGTTAAACGTATGGATAAATGGTATGGCAGCTGTAATAGCAGACAAAGATTTGTTTATATTTGCAATCGTTATGGAAGTTATAGGAATCATATCGTGTCATGATTTATATGCTGGAAGTGGAGTTGAAGATATACCTTTTATATTTATTTCGCTCGCAGTTGGTTTCTTATGGATAATTACATTTCTGTCGTTATTATTATAACTAGGAATTGTTAGCCTAAGAAGATTTCGCACATATTTAACACAAAACGAAGAAGGCGAAAGGAGAGAGAGACTATGGAACACACACACAATGGATTTTATGAAGAACTGGATGAGTTGCAAAAAGATGGTGCAGATGATTTTGGATTCCTTGAGAATATTTGTATCAGTGTTTGCGATATTCATGGGAATCAACTTAGTACATATGATCTTCTACATGGATATTGTACAACGTTTGCGACACTGCTTCATAAAAAATATGGATATACTGTTTACAAGATCGAGAAAAAGAACGGAGATTATATTCATTGTTTCTGCACCGCTATCTGGAACGGGATAACTTATTATATCGATGTTAGAGGAATTACGAATAATTATGATGAATTCATATCGGAGTTCGAAGATTTTGTAAGTAAAGAAGAATCGTTACAATATACGGTACCGGTAGAGATCTTTAAAAATGACTATCCGTTTGCAATGGAACTCGCATCTAAGGTAGAGTCTTATTTCAAGGAATACTACGATTTCGAACTATTTCAGAAGGAAACGGAACTTATGCGCAGACTTTCATAAGACGTAAACAAACAGGCAGTTTCATAAACATGGAACTGTCTTTTAGTTTACAAAATGGTAGCTAAGCTCGATTAGGTTATTGATGATCGTCCCATATTTAAAGAAACAAGAATATGGAGGAAACAATTATGGTTTACACAGCAGAACAGTTAAAAAATGCAACTTTGATGCAGTTAGTGGATTGGGGATTCAGTCATTACCAGATGGACGAGATTATAAAAGGATTACAATCTGGTGTGGATGTTTCAATCTATGCAGATCCGAAATGTAGCATAATCCAGATGAGTCTGATTCGTCATCGCTTGGAAGATGTATCAAAGAAAAGTCAGTACGATTTCTATCCAGCTCAGAAAGAAATCATCAGAAAAGGTGAAGAAGCCGGAGTTGATGTAACAATTTTTGCGGACCGGAAGTTTAGCGACGCGCAGATGCGAGTAATCGAAGATGGATTGGAAAAAGATCTGGACGTCTCAATTTATGCAGATCCAAAATATGACTATAAACAGATGGAAGAGATCAAAAAAGGACTGGAAACAGGACTAGACGTCTCAATTTATGCGGATCCAAAGTATAATTCAGGACAGATGGCTGTAATTCGAACTGGACTCGAAGAAGGGTTCGATGTATCAATTTATGCCGACCTCGATTATAACGAATACCAAATGGATGCAATTCGCAAAGGATTGAAAGCAGACCTGAATGTATTAGTTTATGCGGATCCGAAATATGATGAATTTCAGATGCGTGAAATTTGTCTTGGGTTGGAATCCGGTCTTGACGTTTCTATTTATGCGGACCCAAGATATTCAGCAGACAAGATGGAGTTTATTCGTGAAGATTTGGAAAAACAGATGGAACAGAACGAAGCAGATATCGAAAACGAAAACTATGATGAAGACTACGGCGACGATTTTGGCGACGACTTTGGGGATCTTTGATTTGAAATACGAACAGAAGACACTAGGACTTAGTTTCTGGTGTCTTTTTTGCGTTTGCCTGAACAGATGTTATATATATAGGATACATCAGAAAACGCCAGACAGAATATGCCCGGCGTTTTATATTGTTTACGGTTGTGGCGTTAACCGTATGAATTAGTTAATTGATTGATACCGAATTATCAGATTTATATAAGTCTAACTGATAAGTCGCGTCTTTTCTGGTTAAATGATACCCTGTTTCTAACATATCGATAATTCGATCATCAGATGCATTAAGAAGACGCGCAGCTTTGATAGCTGATTTAATTTCGCTTTCATCTAACATTTCTTTTAATACTTCGCACATATAGGTTTGTCCTCCTTTTGTTTCTTTAAGATATGTCATACGTTTAGAAAGTTCTGGAAACTTTGTATTATGTATTCGCCTCTGTAAGAAACAAGACATTAGTTCTGCGATATCGCTTCCATCATCTATTTCAGTATTAACGAATACAAAATGCATCCCTGTATTAATAATATCTCCGGTTTCTCTGATTATACTATCAATATGGTAAATTGTTTTATTCCCCTTGAGAAAATCGAATTCTGATATATATACGACATATATATCTTTAATATCACTAAAATCAGTTCCTGTTTCTGAATCTTTAACAATAACACTCGCTGCATTAAAAACAGATCTGCGTACATGGTTATCGTTATCTGATCTTTGAACTTCGATACAACAAGTCGTTCCATCGCCTAATCGACACAAAGCATCAAGGATAACAGAACGTCCCCAGATATTTCGTACAACATTTTGAGGAATAACAGTCAGAACCACAAGATTTGAATCTTTCATGACTTTTTGAAGCATTTCTTGACATGTTCTGATATCTACTACGAGCTGTGCAAAAAGAACGTCATCAATCGGTCTGAGTAATGCGATCTTTTCCAGCATCTCTTTTGAAATTGTCATATGGTTTTCTCCATTCTTTTGTATATTAATCTATATAAACAGAGAAAAGTCCGCCACTGACTTATCCCTGTAATTTTTGTACATAAACAGGGATAAGCATTTAGCTCTCCTTTTATTCGTATGTATATATTATCCTAACATAAATATGTGTTATGTTGTTTCTCGCTAACAGTATTATATCACAACATATTGTGTCGCGCATTAGATTCTTGCAATGTTTCTTTGTTTCGTCTCGATACATATTTAGGATAGCTAAGTGAGAATTCCTCGGCCATTAAATGACCGAGTAATTCACGATAATACATACAGAAAGAGAGAATAGTTATGATTGGAAACATTTCAATAAAGATTTTCGACAGTCTACCTACAACGAATTTGCTTCTGATTTCAGATTCGGATTATGAGAGCAATCAGTCAGAAACGGAAGAAAATCATCAATATAGTATTGTTACGAAAGAAACGTTTACAGAATTACAGAGATTTTCTGGAGAGTGGAAATATACAGATAATTCGTATTATATGGATGACAATAAGGAATCGTATACAGAGACAAAGAAGATTTCCTGTGGTTTTTTTCAATACATGAACTCGAATTGGTATAACAAAACAGGTTCATTTATGAAATCGTTGATCATTAAATGCCGTTACGAAGAGTTAAAAGATGGCAACATAGCTGTACTGTTTACCCCATTTGTGGTTGTGAAATCAATTAGATACGAAAATGCAGTTAATATCTGCAGAAAACTATACGCAGATACTAAGATTGGGAAATGGTTAGAAAATACAACTGAACGTATATCATATGTGTTGCTTTTAAATTTAATCGAATGTTTTACGAATCTTTATACTTGGATTCTATTTGAATCGAAACTAAAAATATATTTCAATACATCAGAGATAAAACTGGATTTGTTACAGAGTAATTTGAATCCGGCGTTTTTAGATACGATTAAAATGATGTTCACATGGAAACAAATTAATTTTGAGTCACAAATCGAACAGGTAAACAAAATAGGAAATATTGCCACGTGGACACAAGAAAAGAATAACAATGTGAGTTTGAATACGATTGAAGAAGTTTATGAATTGCTGTATCAACAGGTAATTGAAATGAAACGAGAGAAGAATGCGGATAATTTTGTAACGATAGAACAAATGGAAAACATGGTCTCTCAACAAAATCAGGAACTGTTGACAGGTTCTTTGTTACAAATGTTGGATCAAGATATATTAGAACAGAATACCGTGTATCAAAACGGTATGATCTTACATGTTTTTCGTTGTGGAAACAACAGCGATATTGTATTACCGTTTTATAATCCGTATATAATGTATGCCGTATATCTGTTTTATTTGTTGAGATGTCAGTTGAATACGAACGAAGAGAAAACAAAAGAAGCGTATTTTTCTGGTATTCATGATGTTTTTAATGCATTAAGAAAACTAGTAAAAGAGAATGATTCCATGAATATTTTGTTTACGAATGAAGTTTTAGACAAAAACGAAAGATACTTTTCAGACCAGAGAGCAGATTTGTATACATTAGTAGAGAATAAATCGTTTAGAGTGTACAAAGATAAACGTATCAAAATTGTTGAGAAATTAATCAAAAACGGAATTAACAATATCTCTGCGGTTGGAGCGGACATGGAATGAATACATAAGGTTTGTTTCCGTTTGATTTTGTTTCCGTTTATAAGTGAAAAAAAAGCCAAAGAGATGACCATCGTTGTTGTTTCTTTTCCTTTTGTTTCCAATCATTTTGTATGCGAACATCTTATCACATATTTAGGATAACAAATTAAACGCATACGAAAAAGGAGGAAACGAAATATGACACAAAATGAATTAAACAAGATCATCGAGAACCATCAGCATTATCTCAATAAGGATATCGATGGATGGGAATCCATGAGAGCAGATTTATCAGATAAGAATTTGAGCGGCTTGAATCTTAAAAATGCGAATCTTAGAGAGGCGAATTTTAGAAATGCGAATCTTAGCAATTCGAATCTTGGAGATGCGAATCTTAACAATGCGGATCTTGCATATGCGGATCTTAGAAAGGCGGATCTTAAAAAGGCAGATCTTAGAAAGGCAGATCTTAGAGAGGTAGATCTTAGAAATTCGGATCTTAGCAGAGCGGATCTTAGAAATGCGGAGCTTAGAGAAGCGAATTTGTACAGAGCGTTTTGTTGTTATACAAATCTGTACAAAGCAAATCTTAGCAATGCGTATCTTAGAGAAGCGGATTTGTACAGTGCGTTTTGTTGTTATACAAATCTGTACGGAGTGGATCTTAGAGGCGCGGATCTTAGAGAAGCGAATCTATTAAGAGCAGATCTCAGAAAGGCGGATCTTAGAGAGGCAAATCTTAGAAATGCATACCTGTCCGGAACCGATCTCAGTGAAAATGCAAAAATCGATTACCCGATTACATGCCCGGAAACTGGCTCATTCATTGGTTATAAAAAAGCATGCTATGAAAAGATCGTAAAGATTCAGATCTGTGAAGACGCAAAACGATCATCTGCAACAACAAAGAAATGCAGGTGTAGTAAAGCTTTGGTCTTGGCTATCGAGAATATAGACGGATCTGATAGCGGATTACAGGAAATAGAATCGGGTTTTGATCATTGTTTTGTTTATCGCATTGGCGAAATCGTAGAAGTCCCTGATTTTGATGATAATCGATGGAACGAATGTGCACCAGGTATTCATTTCTTTATGGATAGACAAAATGCAGTTGAATATTAAAAGCAAATGAAAGAGATGACCGTTATGGTTGTCTCTTTTAGTTTCCGGTTTGTTTTGCATGTAATTGCTTCAGTCCATATTTAGGATAACAAAACATAAGCATACGAAAAAGGAGGAAACAAAATATGACACAAAATGAATTAAACAAGATCATCGAGAAGCATCAGCATTATCTTAATAAGGATATCGATGGATGGGAAACCATGAAAGCCGATTTATCATATAAGAATCTGAGCGGCTTGGATCTTAGCAATGCGAACCTTAGAAATGCGGATCTTAGAAATGCGAACCTGTACAAAGCAAATCTTATCAACGCGGATCTTGCATATACGGACCTTAGAAATGCGGACCTTAGAAATGCGAATCTTAGAGATGCGAATCTTAGAAATGCGGATCTTAGCTGTGCGAATCTTAGAAAGGCGGATCTTGCAGATGCGGATCTTAGCAATGCGTATCTTAGAGAAACGGATTTGTGCAGAGCATTTTGTTGTTATGTAAATCTGTACAAAGCGAATCTTAACAATGCAAATCTTAGAGAGGCGAATTTGTACGGAGCAAATCTTAGCTATGTGGATCTTAGAGATGCGGATCTTAGAAAGGCGGATCTTAGAGATGCGGATCTTAACAATGCGGATCTTAGAGATGCGGATCTTAACAATGCGTGCCTTAGATATGCGAATCTTAGAAAGACGGCTCTTAGAAATGTGGACCTTAGTGAGACAGATATGTACGAAGCGGATCTTAAAGAAGCAAATCTGTTCGGATCAGATCTTAAAAATACAAATATAGTCTGTGCAGTGATCAATGAAGACACAAAAATCGATTATCCGATTACATGCCCGGAAACTGGTTCATTCATTGGTTATAAAAAAGCAGTCTCTGGAAAGATCGTAAAGCTTCAGATCTGCGAAGACGCAAAACGATCATCTGCAACAACAAAGAAATGTAGGTGTAGTAAAGCTTTGGTCTTAGCAATCGAAAACATTGATGAATCTGATAGTGGATTACAGGGGATAGCATCGATATATGATCCATCGTTTATTTATCGCGTTGGAGAAATTGCAGAAGTATTTGATTTTGATGATAATCGATGGGATGAAT
>OGYZ01001063.1_pt1 | contig 22689 bp, 20 predicted proteins | sample 1576681 | NCBI WGS metagenome assembly OGYZ01 (sample SAMEA3541480, study PRJEB24748) | human gut metagenome | biome: human gut; feature: human-associated habitat; material: faeces | place: China | collected 2012 | reverse complement strand
TTTAACTGTTCAATAGTTTTATTTTGATAAAAATTCTCCAATGGCTTAACTAAATGATAAGCTATAAAATTTGTAGATAACAAATAAAACAATAAAGTAATCACTGTTAAAATATATTTGCCTTTAAATTTCTTCCAATACAAATAAATATTGAATAAAATCAGAAGTGATATAATTCCTCCCGGTGGAATTATAAAAGCATAAAAAATCTTGACTAAATAAAGCATAAATATACCTCCTATAACGTACTTTTTCCCCTAAAAATTATAAATATAACAAAATCATCGTTAATTTCTTCATTAATTTTCATTGTAAAAATATCTATTATTTGTTATAACAGTATATAAGGAGGGGATTATCATCGAAATTTCTCTAGAAACAATTCAACAGACAGACGAATTAGTTCATCAACTATATCAAACAACACGTGCTATGTCAAAAAGTGTAAACCATGCATTATACAGTACAAATATCTATGGTTCTGAATGGACTATCTTAAAAACAATTCACGATCAAGGCACTATGACACAGACAGCACTTGCTAACTATTTAAATATTGAACCTGCTGCAATCTCTAAAACAATTCGTCAGCTGATGAAAAAAAATCTTATCATGCGTCAAAGTGGTGAGGATAAACGTGAAAAATATATTTATCTCACACCATTGGCGATTGAACAATATAATGAATGGTTTGAAGTTATCGCTCAAAATTGTCGCCGAGTATTAGAAGCTGTCAATGTAGAAGAACAAAAAATACTGATGGACTTATTGAGCAAAATAAAAAATAAAGTCAATGATGACATTTAACTTCTAAAACATAATTATCATAAATAGTGTAAATAATAAAGAAGGGCATTATCTTATAAAAGTTAATGCCCTTTTTATTTATCATTTTGTAGCTGCGCGAATAATTGATTGTGCAACTTCTTTTATTGTTTTTCGTTTTGCCATACTATATTTTTGTATTCTACGATAAGCTTCACTTTCAGATAAATTATAAGCATCCATCAAAATACCTTTTGCTCTATCTAATAATTTTCTCATTTCTAGTGAATTTTTTATATCATCTAATTCACTTTCTAATTGTTTAATCTCATTAAATCTAGATAGTGCAATTTCTATTGCTGGAAACAAATTACTTGGCTTTATTGGTTTTACCAAATAAGCTAAAACACCTGAATTCTTAGCTTTTTCTACAATGTCTTTTTGGCTAAAAGCTGTAAGCAAAATAACAGGAGCTAATTTTTGGTCAGAAATTCTCTTTGCAGCTGTAATCCCATCCATTTCTGGCATTTTTATATCCATAATCACTAAATCAGGTTTTAATCGCTGCGTTAATTCTATAGCTTTTAATCCATTAAAACATTCTCCAACGACTTCATGCCCAGCTTCTTCTAACATTTCTTTCAAATCCATGCGAATGATTGATTCATTATCAGCAATCACAATTTTTAACTTAGACATCAACTTCACTCTCCATTAAAAATTTATAGGGAATAGCTATCTTGGCATGAACCCCATTATCATTATATAAGTCAAAAGAACCATTCATATCTCCTTCAATTAAGGTTCTCACAATTTGAAGTCCTAAAGATTTTGTCGGTAAATCAAAAAATTTCTCTGGTAAACCATTACCATTGTCATACAATTCTATTATATAGGCTTCATCACTTTGACTTATTTTAAGACCAATTTTACCATAATTTCTGCCTAAAAATCCATGCTCAATTGAATTTAAAATCAATTCATTTATGATCAAAGCTAAATTACTAGCTTGTTTTGATGGTAAAATTATTGTCTCTCCAATGAATTCTGTCTCCAATTTAAAATGACTATCTAACATATTTTGCTGGATTAATTGCAAAATATTTTTTGTTACTTCCATTACATCTATATTTTCATCACCTTGTTGTGATAAAAATTCATGCACAACTGATATACTTAAAATACGATTTACACTTTCCTTTAAAGCCTCTTTTACTTCCATTGAATTTGAACGTCTAGCTTGTAATCTAAGTAAACTAGCAATAGTTTGCAAATTATTTTTTACGCGATGATGAATTTCTTGTATCACTGCTGATTTTATTTTTAATTCTTTATCCTTTTTTCTAATTTCAGTAACATCAGATAAAATCACTATACGTGTCAATAAATTGCCTGCTTCATTGATTGGAATGTCTCTTCTAATCAATACTAAATTACCCACTTCAATTTCTTTTTCATAAGGACATCTAGGCAAAATAGTTTCTTTTCTAATATGCAAAGTCAACTGTCTATCAAAAAGATGACAACCCAACAAATTACTAACACCTAAAACGTGATATATTCTTGATGCTACCATATTAGCAAAAATAATGCGTTCATTTTTATCTGTAATGATAATCCCATCTCGTGAAGAAATTGCTCTATACATTTTATTATCTGCTTTTTTAGGCGCATTTTCCAAAATAATAAAGGCAGTTTTCAAAAGACGAGTAAAACCTCTTGTTTGTGTATCTTCATAATTTATCTCAAAACAAATAACAGCTATTACTTCATAATCAACGACAATCGGTATAGTATACATTTGATAAAATTTACCAAAATCTAATTCTCTTTGACCTTCATATTTTGATTTAAATTTAATAGTTTTATCAATTAAAGGCTCTTGTACTTTAGGAATTTCCTTCCCTATCAATGATTGTTTTATAGGATTATACGTAGTATGTGGTTCAAATTCAGAAACAACAGTGAAATAATTTTCTTTTTTGGAAAATGTATACATAGCTACATGTGCATGTACCAAATCAGAAACTAAAGGTAATACTGTATTAATTCTTTGTAAAAAATTAGCTTTCATAGCGGATAAATTAGTAAATTGTCTACAATTATTCAAAAAAGACATTATTTTTCACTTCACTTTCTTTAATTTATGCTTTTATTTATTTTTATAAAGAAAAAAGGAGACCTATCGTCTCCTTTGTATTAAATTAAATTATGTTTAATTTAATTTATGTAATTATAAAACTCTACGTGCTCCAATATAGCAAGATGCCCAATAAGAACTACTTAAAGAATCGACAACTACTCCACGGCTAGAAGAAGCATTAATAAAATTACCATCACCCATATAGATACCTACATGAGATGCTCCATAAGTATAAGTAGAGAAAAATACTAAATCACCAGGCATAAGGTTATCATAAGATACTGGTGTACCTATTTCAAATTGTACATCTGCTGTACGTGGAAGAGAAATACCAGCTGTAGCAAAAACATAACGCGTAAAACCAGAACAATCAAAACCGCTTGGAGTTGTACCACCAAATACATATGGCACGCCAATATAATTCAAAGATGAATTAATGATACGTTTTGCAATGTAATTAGAACTACGGCTTACTACAGGCATGTTACGTCCCATCAATGTTTGATATGTCATAGCGCCAACTAAACCATCATTATCCAAACCATTAGCTGATTGGAATGCTGCCACTGCAGCTTGTGTAGCTGGACCGAAATCTCCATCTGCTGTTACATCATAACCCTGACTTGCCAATGCTGCTTGAATTTCAGCGATTTCTGCACCTTGGTCTCCTAAACGGAAAGAAGATGCGCTAGCAATAGCACTCATACAGATCAAACATAAAGATAAAACTAAAACACGGACAACTTTACTCAAAAAAAAGACTCCTCTCAAAATCGCCTACGAGGTTAGCTGACGGGTTAGGACAGAGAAGGAAAGACTATCCATCTAAAATTTCAGTAAATTCTACCAAAATAAATTAGATTCACCCCAAAAAATTGGTTCTCCCGCTCCTGAGCTGGATTCGGCTTTCTATTTTTATTTTTTTATTACGCTCATAATCTATATTTTACACTATTTTATTAAAAACCTCAACCTATAATCAATAATTTTTATCATTTAGTTTAGTTCCTATATAATAACTAAACTAATTTCAATTGTTTTCATTATACTTAAGAAATTTTTTATTTAATTAAACAAAAGACATTGACATTTTGTCTAAATAGTGATACATTCTTAATTAGAAGTTAGCACTCACTATTATAGAGTGCTAACAATAGGGGTGAAAGAAATGCTAGATGAAAGAAAGCAACGCATTCTCCGAGCCATTGTAGATGACTATATATCTACTGCAGAGCCAATAGGCTCCCGAACAATTGCTAAGAAATATAGTTTGGGAATTAGCCCTGCGACAATTCGTAATGAAATGGCAGATTTAGAGACACTTGGTTATATCAAGCATCTCCATACCTCATCTGGGCGTATCCCCTCATCAAAAGGTTATCGTTTTTATGTTGATGACTTATTAACATTAGAACAAATGTCGGAGAATGAGATATCTCTTATCAATAATTGGTATGCTACTAAAGTACGTTCTGTTGAAGAAATTTTCCGTGAAACTTCACGTATAATCTCTCAATTGACAAAAAATGTATCTTTAGTTTTAGCTCCACAATTAACGCAAACAGCTTTTCAGTATTTGCGATTTTTACCACTTAATGAACATCAAGTAATAGCTGTCATCATGACAGATGCTGGTTTTATTGATAACAAAATTATCGATATTCCAAGTGGTGTTTCTTTTAAGGATTTTGATAATATCGCTAGTATCTTTAATCATTATCTCAAAGGTAAGCGTCTATCAGATATTAGTATGGCATCAATTCGCAAAATTCGTGGTGAAACTGTTAATTCCACAGTTTTCAATGCTATCATTAATATTATAGATGAAGCATTAGCCAAAGATAAGCAAGAACGACTTTATCTAGGTGGTGCAAGAGAATTAATGGAACAGCCTGAATTCCATAATATAGATAAAGTAAAAAAACTATTATCTATGTTTGAAGAAAAACAACTTTTATATGATATTTTACATGCACAAAAAGATGAAAGTTTAGCTGTTACCATTGGTCAAGAAAACAAATATAATGATATTAAAGATTGCAGTATTATCAGTGCCACATATCATTTAGATGGTAAACCAATTGCCACATTAGCTGTTTTAGGTCCAACACGTATGGATTATGGCAAAATAATTTCTTTATTAAAATTTATGAATGCTAATCTTGCTGATATTTTCCATAGATTTCATTTGTAATCTATAAAGATTAAACTATTTATTATTAACTAAGAAGGTGGTTGATTCATGGCTACTCCAGAAGAAACTAAAGAAACTATGCAGACTGAAACTACTTCTGATAACGAAGTTAAAGAAACAGTAGAAGAAACTACTAATGAGACTGCTGTAGAAAATGATGAAGCAACTTTTGATACAATAAAAAAAGAACTTGAAGCTCAAAAAGAATTATTACAGCAAAGCGAAGACCACTATAAAAGATTGCAAGCTGATTTTGCAAACTTCCGTCGTCGCAATGAAAAAGAACGTGAAGAATTATCTAGTGTAGTACTTCAAGGATTAATTAAAGATTTATTACCCATCATTGATAATTTTGAACGTGCTTTAGCTGTTGAAGGAGCTGCTGGTACTCCTCTTCATGATGGAATTTCCATGGTTTACAACCAATTAATGGAATCTTTGAAGAAAAATGGTCTTGAAGTTATTAAAGCTGCTGGTGAAAAATTTGATCCTAATTTCCATCAAGCTGTAATGCGCGTTCAAGACCCTGAAAAAGAAGATGATACCATCGAAGAAGAATTCCAAAAAGGTTATATGGTACAAGGTCGAGTAATTCGCCCAAGTATGGTAAAAGTTGTAGCTAATTAATCATTTAATTAACTATAATTAATATAAAATATTTTATTAAATTGCATAACACTTATATTTATATATAGATGTTTTTAGGAGGAATTTATAATGTCCAAAGTAATTGGTATTGACTTAGGTACTACTAACTCTGTAGTCGCTGTTATGGAAGGTGGCGAACCTACAGTTATTACAAACCCAGAAGGTAGCAGACTTACTCCTTCAGTTGTAGGTTTCACAAAAGATGGTGAACGTCTTGTAGGTCAACTTGCAAAACGTCAAGCCGTTTCCAATCCAGATAGAACAATCGCTTCAATCAAACGTCATATGGGCGAAGTTAATTATAAAGTAAATATTGATGGTAAATCTTATACTCCACCAGAAATTTCTGCTATGGTTCTTCAAAAATTAAAAGCTGATGCAGAAAAATATCTTGGCGAAAAAGTAACTCAAGCAGTTATCACTGTTCCTGCTTACTTCAACGATAGCCAACGTCAAGCAACTAAAGATGCTGGTAAAATCGCAGGTCTTGATGTTCTTCGTATCGTAAACGAACCAACTGCTGCTGCTCTTGCTTATGGTCTTGATAAAGGCGAAGATGGTACAATCTTAGTATTCGACTTAGGTGGCGGTACATTCGATGTATCTATCCTCGAACTTGGTGATGGCGTATTTGAAGTAAAATCCACTAATGGTAATACTCATTTAGGTGGCGATGACTTTGACCATGCAGTAATGAATTGGATGGTAGAAGAATTCAAAAAATCCAACGGCATTGACTTATCTCAAGATAAAATGAGTGCTCAACGTCTTATCGAAGCTGCTGAAAAAGCAAAAATCGAACTTTCCAGCATGACTTCTACAAATATCAACTTACCATTCATCACTGCTGATGCAACAGGTCCAAAACACTTAGATTTAACTCTTACTCGTGCAAAATTTGATGAATTAACAGCAGATCTTGTTGAAGCTACAATCGAACCAACTCGTAAAGCTATGGCTGATGCTGGTTTATCCGTTTCTGAAATCGATAAAATCATCTTAGTTGGTGGTTCTAGCCGTATCCCTGCTGTTCAAGAAGCTATTAGAAAATATCTTGGTAAAGAACCAAATCATGGTGTAAACCCTGATGAATGTGTTGCAGTAGGTGCAGCTATTCAAGCTGGTATCTTAGCTGGTGAAGTTAAAGACGTATTACTTCTTGATGTAACTCCACTTTCCTTAGGTATTGAAACATTAGGTGGTATTTGCACAAAAATCATTGAAAGAAATACTACTATTCCTACTTCTAAGAGCCAAGTATTCTCTACAGCTGCTGATAATCAGCCTGCAGTTAGCATTCATGTTCTTCAAGGTGAACGTGAAATGGCAGCAGACAACAAAACTCTCGGTCGTTTCGATTTAACAGATATTCCACCAGCTCCAAGAGGAGTTCCTCAGATCGAAGTTAAATTCGATATTGATGCTAATGGTATCGTTCATGTATCTGCAAAAGACCTTGGTACTGGTAAAGAACAAAATATCACTATTCAATCTGATAGCGGTATGAGCAAAGAAGATATCGACCGCATGGTTAAAGAAGCTCAAGCTCATGAAGCTGAAGATAAAAAACGTAAAGAAGAAATAGAAACTAGAAATAATGCTGATTCTTTAGTATTCCAAGCTGAAAAAGTAATCAAAGATTTAGGCGATAAAGCTGATGCTAATACTGTAGCTAAAGTAAAAGATGGCATTGAAGGCGTTAAAAATGCTCTCAAAGGTACAGATATCGAAGCAATCAAAAAAGCTATGGAAGAATTACAAAAACCTCTTTATGAATTAAGCGCAGCTGCATATCAGCAGGCTCAGCAAGCTCAACAACAAGCTGGCGGAGCAGGTGCTAATGCACAGCAACAGACCCAGACAAAAGATGATGACAATGTTGTTGACGCTGATTTTAAAGATGTAACTGATAAATAATTTAAGTTTAATTAATATAAGAAATTTGATGCACATAACTCCAGTTAATCCTTAGCTGGAGTTATGTCAATTAAGCATAAAATCTTTATTTAGGTTTAGGTGGTGCAAAGTGAGTACAAAACGCGATTATTATGAAGTCTTAGGCGTAAGTAAAAATGCTACAGAAGCAGAAATAAAAAAAGCCTACAAAAAAATGGCTCGAAAATATCACCCTGACCTCAATCGTGATAATCCTAAAGAAGCCGAAGAAAAATTCAAAGAAGTAAATGAAGCTTATGAAGTTTTATCCAATCCACAGAAAAAAGCTCAATATGACCAATTTGGTCACGCAGCTTTTGATGGTACTGGTGGAGCTGGCGGTGGCTTTGGCGGTTTCGGCGGTTTTGGTCAAGGTGGCTTTGGTGGAGAAGGCTTTGGCGATATCTTTGACATGTTCTTTGGTGGCGGTGGTGCTGGCGGTTCTGCTCGCCGTCGTGGCCCAGAACGTGGTTCTGATTTACGCTATAATTTATCTATTTCCTTTGAAGAAGCTGCATTTGGTAAAACAGTAGAACTCAATATTCCTCGTACAGAAAAATGTTCTAGTTGTAATGGTACAGGCGCTGCTGCTGGTACCCATCCTGAAACTTGCCCTGATTGCCATGGTACAGGTCAAGTACAATTCACTCAAAATACACCATTTGGTCGCATGGTAAATCAGCGTACTTGTTCCCGTTGCAGTGGTACAGGTGAAATCGTTAAAACACCATGTAAAGATTGTAATGGTAAAGGTGTTAAATCTGTTCGCTCTAAAGTTGAAGTTAAAATCCCTGCTGGCGTAGATACTGGAAACCGTATCCGCGTAGCTGGCGAAGGTGAAGCAGGTGTTCGTGGCGGATCTACTGGTGATTTATATGTATATATCACAGTAAAAGACCATAAATTCTTTAAACGTGAAGGCACTGAAATCATCTGCGAAGTTCCTATCACTTTTGTACAAGCTTCCTTAGGCGATACTATAGAAGTACCAACTCTTGATGGTAAAGTAGAAATGAAAATACCTGCTGGTATCCAGTCTGGTACAATAATGCGCTTAAAAGGAAAAGGTATTCCTTTCCTTCGCGGTGCTGGTCGTGGCGATCAACATGTTCGCATTAAAGTTTTAACTCCACAAAAACTTACTGACAGACAAAAAGAACTTCTTCGTGAATTTGCTGGTATTAAAAATGATAAAGCAAATCCAGAACAAGAAAGCTTCTTTAAGACTTTAAAAAATCTCTTTAAATAAAAAAATGACTCCTAGTTATAATTACTAGGAGTCATTTTTTATTATTTATTTTTATCTATAAATTCTAAAGCCATTTCCGCATTTGACCTTGCTAAACTACGCAATTTAGCCATTCGCTTCAAATTCTGATTGCGATATATTTCTTTATTATTCCATTTAGCATTAATTTCTTGCATCAAAGCTTCCACTGTTACATTTTCTAAATCGCCTACAACATCTTCATCAATGGATTTTAAAAATCTATCAATTTTAGGATCATATGATATACCTATCATTGGCGTGCCCATCACACCTGCAAAAATCAATGCATGAAGGCGAATGCCAATCATTAAATCCATATTTCCTACTAATGACATTAATTCCCTTGTTGTAAAATCTTCTTTCAAGACACATGCCGGCTGTTTCATTTTAGCTACAATTTTTTTAGCAGCCTTTACATCTTCTGGATATTGCATTGGCATAAAAACAATCTGAGCATTTAATTTCGTTACTGCTTCATCAGCCACTTCTGCTAAGACGTCTTTATAATGTTGCCATTCACGCCATTCACGCACAGATATACCAATTATCGGCTTAGTGAGTGAAATATGTGATTTCTTAAAAATCTCTCGCCCACTTTTTTTATCTACTGCATTTATTGCTAACACTGGATCTGCTGTAGCCTTTATCGGTGGTTTTACAATCTTAAGCATATCCAATTCTTTTAATGAATCTTTATCGCGAACTGTAATCAAAGCACTATGATTACCAAACCATCTCATCAAGCGTCTTGCGAATTTACCATAAATAGGACCAATACCTTGAGCATATAACATTATCGGTGTATGAACTAATTTAGCTAGAAATAATACACCCATATAATAATATAAGCTTCGACCACTAGTTACATTTTGTAATAAGCTACCGCCACCACTTATAAGTAAATCCGCCTTTTTCAACACTTTCAAAATATCTACTACATTTAACCAATTAACTGCATCAACACTATGGCGTTTTCTTGTATATTCTGGGTCTGATGAAATAACTGTAATATGAAGTTTTGGATTAAGCTCTGAGAATACTTCTAACATTGCAGATAGCATAGCTTCATCGCCTGCATTTTTAGAACCATAATACCCAGAAATTACAATATTATTCATTCAAAGACTTACTCCTATCTGTTGAAGATGCAATATATTGCCATAAATACAATGCACCCATGACAACACAGCCTATGACAGCACCCCATAAAGCACCATCAAAACCTCTCATTAATGACATAAATACCGGCGTACGCATATGTGCAAAAGTTTCTACCATAGAACCTTGTCCAATAGTCGCTACTATAGATAAAATAAAGAAGATAGCTGCTGGCCACTTACGATACCATGCCATGATCATTATTATAAACGCTGGATGACCAATAAAAATTTCTTTTGAACGAGGTCTTGCATAAAACGCTTGTTCTAAGAAAGCTCTTATTTTCAATTCTATGCCAGGAACAGGAACGCCAGCTGTATGACCGGAACGACCGATAAAGATAACAGCTACAATCATAGCTATCAAAAATCCTACTAAAGCTTTTACAGATACAGTCATATTCAATATACGTTTAGCCTGTTCTTTAAAAGCTGGTGGTGTTAATAAATTATCACCGAATATATCAAAACGTTGCATAAAGGCTATAGCCACTAAAATAATTGGCAATACAAATGTTAATTTGATACCACGGAAAATACTCATTTCCAAGAAGAATTCTACATCAGATAAAATACCAGATAAGAACATTGCCCCCATCATAGAAACAACACTTGCACAGACAATAGCTTTCACTGCTTTTAATAATAATGGACCAAATTTTAATTTACCAATTAGACGATTTCTACGAATTACATCTAATTGACTTATCATACCAATAGCAGGAAAAACATTTGCCGCAGCTAAAGCAGCCATTATACGAATTGTAGAGCCCTTTCCTATCAATACTGGAACAGCTGTTATTACAAAGCAGATTGCTAATAAAATATACTGTTTTTTATTTGATAAACTTGGGTAAACCAAAGAAATATACAATACACAAGCACTACAAATACCTAAAAGCATTATAACTTGCAAAATTGTATTACCAAAAAATGGCTCAAAATGACTAGCAGGCCCAATAATGAAACCTTTAGATTCAAGTTTTGCTTTTGTATCTGAAATATATTTCATATTTGTAGCTAATAAGGACATATCACCTTCAGGTTTTTCATAAATATGCATTAAATCTATACGTATATTACGCTCTTCATCAGTGTTTGCCCAACGTTCAACAGCTACATCCATTTTCAATTTTGGCTGTTCATCTTTTGGTATAGTATATAATCTAGCGACTTTATAATCTAAACCTCTAGCAATATCATATAAACCATCTTGTGGATAAAATTGCAATTGTGTAACATGTTCAATCATACCAAGAGTGATATCTCTTTCTTTCATCAACTCAATAGTACGTTCAGTATTATGCAAACCACCTAATGTTTCAGAACCAGAAAATACTATTTCTGATATTTTGAAATCCTTTAAACGGTCAAAAACTGCATTGATATCATCATCTGTTACATTCTTATAGTTACTAGGTCTAGCCAACACATAAAAACCTGCATCATTAACAGCCTTCATTTCATCAGTTGGCATACCTAAATTCATTTTTAATAACTCTGTATAATTAGCTTTTACTGCTAATATTTCTTGATTTCCTAAATCTAGAACATTTACCCTCTCTTTGCCTAAGCGTCTAAATAAATCTTCTTTTACTTCTGTATATGTTTGCTTATCATGTCCTACAACATATACTTCGTCAGCTTTTATAGTACCTTGCTGAACTAAAGTACGCCATGCAGGATCACTTAAAGTTCCACTATAATAATTTTCTAGTACAGAACTACCTGCAATAGCCATAGCTTTGCCATTTTTATTCAATTTTTCAAATGTAGTTTCATATACAGCAAGTGAAGAAATGCCTGCCTGTTTTGCTTGAGATAATACTTCCTCTACTGGTATTCCTTCTAATTGAGCCAATTTAACCATATCTTCATAATCAATGGCTAAATCCACTGTCATATTTGCTTTTTCTACACTATTACGTTGAATATTTACACCAATAGCAGCTATTAGGCCAATTATTATACAAACAATCAACAAACGATTATATTTAAACTTTGTCAATCTCTATTCCACCTTACTTATTACTTATTGATACCTGCCTCAATAAGTACTTGACCATTTTGCTGTTCTACTCTAGTAAATTTTGCACCTTCTAATGGTAATTTATCTGTTGAAACTAAGAATATATCTTTAGTGAAACTTATACCAATTTTACCAAACAATCTGTTTTCTGTATTAGCATCTGTAATACGGAAAAGTAAATTTTTCCCTTCCACTACAATAATACCTTTTACATTGATAGTTGCTTCTTGCCCTAAGAAAGAAATTTTTCCTGTAGCCTCAACATTATCAGGTGTAATTTTTACTGCTATATCAGAAATTTTATCTACTTCTTTTGCTAATAATTGAGCTAAATTATTTTCATCGATTAGACCTGTTATTGTTAAATTATCAGCTGAGTTTATCACCAATCTACGAGCTAATAATAAATCTTGTACGCTAATCTCTATATTTTCGCCCTTTAAAGATAACTTATTTAAATTTACTTTATCTAATTTTATATTTGTAGCTTCAATATCTATATTATCTACTTGACCAAATAGCATCATAAAGCTAGGTGATGTTTCTATATTGGCACTAACAGAATCAGTTTGCAAACTTCTTTCTATACGTCCAGATATTTGATTACTTATATATGTTGGTAATATATAAGTTGCACCTGCCAATGCTATTACAACTACAAGGATTAAACCAATTAATAATTTTCGCAAATTCAAGATACCTCGTATTTTAAATTATATGATTAGCTTTTGCATGTAGATAAGATTCAATAAATTTATTGATATCTCCGTCCATTACGCCTTGTGTATCACTTGTTTCTGTATTTGTTCTATGGTCTTTTACTAAGTTATATGGGTGGAATACATAAGAGCGAATCTGGCTACCCCATTCAATTTTTTGCTGGTCACCTTCAAGTGCTGCAAGTTCTTTTTCTTTCTTTTCCATTTCAAGTTCAAAAAGTCTAGCACGAAGTAAACGCAAACATTGTTCACGGTTTTGTAACTGAGAACGTTCACTTTGACATTGTGCTACAACACCTGTTGGAATATGTGTCATACGTACAGCAGAGTCAGTTTTATTGATATGCTGTCCACCTGCACCACTTGCACGATAGGTATCTACACGTACATCAGCCATATTGATATCCACTTCTACATCATCATCAATTTCTGGCATAACATCACAAGCAGAGAAAGATGTATGTCTACGGGAGTTAGCATCAAATGGAGAAATTCTAACTAAACGATGAACGCCTTTTTCTGATTTTAAATAGCCATAAGCATTATGACCTTTAATCAATAAAGTAACAGATTTTACCCCAGCTTCATCACCTGGTAATAAATCTGCTGTTTCTACGCTAAAGCCATTGCGTTCTGCCCAACGTCCATACATACGTAATAACATCTGTGTCCAGTCTTGCGCTTCTGTTCCGCCAGCACCTGCATGTAGAGTCAAAATTGCATTATTAGCATCATATTTTCCTGATAATAATAATTCTAATTCCAACTGTTCTATAGCCTCATTGATTTCTTTAATCTCTGCTTCTACATCATCGCAAACAGTTTCATCTTTATCTTCCATGCCCATTTCCCATAAAATCTGCATTTCTTCAAATTTATGGAGAATGTTTTTATATTTGTCTACACCAGCTTTGACACCATTTAATTCTTGAGTGATTTTTTGGGCTTGGTCTGGATCGTCCCAAAAAGTAGGTTCACCCATTTTATATTCTAGCTCAGCAATTTTTTCTTCTTTGCGAGCGATGTCAAAGTGAATCCCCCATTTCAGTGAGCTTTTTTTCTATCGCTACAATCGTAGTGTGTAAATCTTCTAGCATCATTTCACTTCCTTTTTTATTTTTAACTAAAATAAATAAAATCATTTATAGGCAAAAGCTCTATTAAATTAAATAAAAATAGAGCTTTTCCTTATCATTATATATTAATTATTTATTTTTGCCACAACAGTTTTTATATTTTTTACCGCTACCACAAGGACAAAGGTCATTTCTACCTATATTATTACTTTTTGCCTGTGGGCATTTAGAAATACTTTCACCATGATTTACAGTTGCATTTTTCAAACGGTCTTCTGGCTGTGGTTGTTCACGAACAACATTTACACGATACATCAATTTTGCAATATCTTCTTGAATATTATCGATCATTGCTTGGAACATATCATGACCTTCAATTTTATATTCAACTAATGGATTTCTTTGACCATAAGCACGCAAGCTAATACCTTCACGAAGCATATCCATATGATCTAAATGTTCCATCCATTTGTTATCTACAACTTTAAGCATAATGATGCGTTCTAAATCACGCATTACTTCACTGCCGAATAATTTTTCACGATTATCATAATTATCTTTAGCTACTTTATATAAAGTTTCTTTTAATTCATCACGACTCATCGCTTCTAATTGTTCTTTTACTAAAGTTCCTTTTGGTGCATAAATATCTTCTGCTTCTTGGATTAAACCATCTAATGTCCATTCTTCTGGATAAAGTTTTTCATTAGCATATCTATCCATCTGACTGTCAATTATACGTTTAACCATTTCAATGATATTTTCATAGAGATTTTCACCAAGTAAAATCTTACGACGTTGGTCATAAATAACTTCACGCTGTTGATTCATGACATCATCATATTCAATGACATGTTTACGAATATCGAAGTTACGTGCTTCAACTTTTTTCTGTGCCTGTTCAATAGAACGAGTAACTAATTTATGTTCAATTGGATCATCTTCACCCATACCAAGTTTTTCCATGATATTGGCAATATTGTCAGAACCAAATAGACGCATTAAATCATCTTCTAAGGATAAGAAGAAACGTGATGCACCTGGGTCACCTTGACGACCAGCACGACCACGTAACTGATTATCAATACGACGAGATTCATGACGTTCTGTACCAATTACATAAAGACCGCCAACTTCTGCTACGCCTTCACCTAAGCTAATATCTGTACCACGACCAGCCATGTTAGTGGCAATAGTTACAGCACCTTTTTGACCTGCATCTTTAATGATTTCAGCTTCCATTTCATGATATTTAGCATTTAATACTTTATGGTCTATACCTTGTCTTTTCAATTGTGCACTTACTTCTTCAGACTGAACGATAGAAGTTGTACCTACTAAGACTGGCTGACCTTTAGCATGACATTCTTTTATTGTATTGATTACTGCTTTCATTTTAGCTTTTTTAGTTTTATAAATAACATCAGGATAATCAATACGTTTAATAGGTTTATTTGTAGGTACTACAATTACTGGTAATTTATAAATCTTTAAGAATTCATTTTCCTCTGTTTTTGCTGTACCTGTCATACCAGCTAATTTTTCATACATACGGAAATAATTCTGGAAAGTGATTGTTGCTAAAGTTTGAGATTCACGCTGAATTTTTACACCTTCTTTAGCTTCAATAGCTTGATGTAAACCTTCAGAATAACGTCTACCAAACATCAAACGACCTGTAAACTCATCGACAATGACGATTTCACCATCACGAACAACATAATCGCGGTCGCGTTTCATCATTGCTTTGGCACGAAGTGCTTGTGTAAAGCAATGAGACATTTCTATATTAGCACTATCATATAAGTTTTTAATATTTAATGCTTTTTCTACTTTTGCTACAGCAGAATCATTAGGAGAAACTGTTTTTTCTTTTTCATTTAAAACATAATCTTCTCCTTCTTTTAAATTTGCTACAGCTTTTGCCATGATAGCATACATATCAGTAGATTTTGCACCAGGACCAGAAATAATAAGTGGTGTTCTAGCTTCATCAATTAAAATACTATCTACTTCATCGATGATAGCATAATTTAATTCACGTTGTACCATCTGTTCTTTAGATACAACCATATTATCTCTTAAATAGTCAAAACCAAATTCATTATTTGTACCGAAAGTAATATCGCAATTATAAGCAAATTTACGAGAAGGGAAATCCATATCATGAGTGATTAAACCAACTGTTAATCCTAAAGAACGATATAATCTACCCATCCATTCGCTATCACGTTTTGCCAAATAATCATTAACTGTAATCATATGCACGCCTTTACCAGTTAACGCATTTAAATATACAGCTAATGTAGCTACTAATGTTTTACCTTCACCTGTACGCATTTCAGCGATTTTACCTTCATGTAGGCAAATACCACCAATCATCTGTACATCAAAATGACGCATACCAAGCACACGTCTAGAAGCTTCACGAACAGTTGCGAAAGCTTCTGGCAAAATACTATCTAAAGATTCACCATTTGCTATACGGTCTTTAAAATCACTTGTTTTTCCATATAATGAGCCATCGCTCAGCTGTTTCATTTGCGGTTCTAAAGCGTTTATTTTTTCTACAATACCGCGCATACGGCGAATTTCACTTTCATTATTATCGCCTAAAAATCTTTTAATAAAGCCGAACAAAAATCTCAACCCCTAACAAAATCATATTTTAATGTAGTATAACTAAAACATCTAAATCTATTTATCCTAAAAAATCTAAGATAATTTACTATCTACAAACTAAAATATTATAGATGTAAAAATTATATACAAATAAAACTACATCAAATTTTATCAAACAATGCTTAATAAGTCAAAGATAGTCATTATTTTATTTACTTATTTATAAAAAAAAATCGAGCTAATTAACTTAGCCCGATTTTATCTCAATGTATTATTGTCTACCTAAAATATATTATACACCAGACTCAATTAAACCATATTTACCATCTTTACGTTTGTAAACAACGTTAACATCTTCAGTTTTATCATCACGATATACGAAGAAATCATGGTTTAATAAATTCATCTGCATAATAGCTTCTTGAACATCCATAGGTTTTACCACAAAACGTTTTGTTTTAATAACAACTGCTTCATCTTCTTCAACAGGTTTTGCAGGTGGAGTCATCATTTCAGTTCTGATACTACCTTCACGGAAACGTTTTTCCAATTTAGTTTTATATTTACGAATCTGACGTTCAATTTTTTCGATAACTAAATCAATAGATGTATACATATCCATTGTTGCTTCCTGTCCGCGTAATAAAATTCCCTGAACAGGTACAGTAACTTCTACAATATGACGGTCTTTTGATACTGTAAGAAGGACGGTAATTTCTCCAACATTATCGAAGTATTTTGTTACTTTTCCTACTTTCTTTTCTACATAATCGCGAAGTGCTGGAGTGACTTCAATGTTTTTGCCTCTAATAGTGAATGTTGCCATATGCATTCATCCCCTTTTCTGTATCTTTGATTATATATATTCTACAACTACTATTTCTATTCCTTCTATTTTTTATAAAAATTTTAAAAAATTTTTACAAATTTTATGCATTATTAATTTATACTAATTAATTATCTATATATCTCAGTATTTTCGCCTAATAATTTAATAATCTTCCATTATCATTCCATTCTCCATACACAATACCATTCTTTGTATTTTCAATTAATTTTTCTAATCTTTTTTGAAATAATTGAGGATTTTTCTTTTTTATTTGAATAGTATCTATGCGTACACGTTGATATAATGATGGAAACTTATGGAAATTTGCCCAAACTATCTCATCTTTTTTCAATGCTTCTAATATATCTATATCAATATTAAATCCCTTTTCCGACATATCTGGTAATACTTTTTTACCTGCTTGTGTCATTTTTCCTAACTTTTCCATTCTTCGACAACGTTCTTTATTCAATTCCGACCAGATAGAGCCTTTTTTTCGTGGAGATAATCTTTGTATTGTTATTCCATTATCAAGTTTTTTACCGTACTATCTATCCAACCAAAGCACAAAGCTTCCTCCACAGCATCTATATACCAAAATGTATCATCATTTTGTGACTTACCTCGTTTTACTATCACCCAACATTCTTTTTGTGTTTCATAATTATTTTCTAGCCACAGTCTTAATTCTTCTCTATTTTTAGCCTTTAATATATTTATAGGTTTTACTTCTTTCATCTTATAAATACTCCATTTTGATTATTTTCGATAAATTTTATTATACATCACAAGATAATAATTTATACCTAATTTTATTCTGTTCAAATTAACTAAAAAGCTTTATAATATGCTATAGAATAGGAGAGATAAAAATATGTTAGATACTGATTTATGTTGGTGTGGCAGTAATAAAGCATATAAAGACTGCCATAAACAATTTGACGAACACTTAAATTCCATTAAATTAAAGGCATTCAAAGGTCAAAAAAGACCACCTCGCAATATTATAAAAAATGAAAAAGATATTGAAGGTATTCGCAAAAGTGGCATTATAAATAATGGTGCTCTTGATTTAATAGCTTCTAAAATTTGTGCTGGCATGGATACAGAAACTATCAATTTATTAGCACATAATTATATCGTTGAACATGGCGGTATTCCTGCTTGCTTAAATTATGAAGGCTATCCAAAAAGTATCTGCGTATCTATTAATAATGTAGTTTGTCATGGTATTCCTAGTCGTGATATCGTTTTAAAAGATGGCGATATTGTAAATGTAGATGTAACTACTATTCTTGATGGATATTATGCTGATGCTTCTCGTATGTTTATGATAGGTAATGTTTCTGATAAAGCAAGAAAGTTAGTAGAAGTTACTAAAGAATGTATGGAAATCGGTATTAAAGCTATTAAACCATGGGGCTTTGTTGGTGATATCGGAGCTGTTGTTGAACATCATGCACATAAACACGGTTATTCTGTAGTTGAAGATTTAGGTGGTCATGGTGTTGGTAAAAAGTTCCATGAAGAACCATTCGTAGCTCATTTTGGTAAAAAAAATACAGGTATGTTTCTCGTTCCTGGTATGGTTTTAACTGTTGAACCAATGATTAATATGGGTGCTCGTCATGTAGTCTTAGACCCAGTAGATGAATGGACAATCTATACAAAAGACGGTTCTTTATCTGCACAATGGGAAAAAACTGTATTAATCACTGAAACTGGTACAGAAATACTTGCTGATTAATACTCAAATTATTAAACTAAAAATGCTTCCTGCTACAAATACAGGAAGCATTTTGTAATATTGCTTAAATTTTATTAAAGGGGTTTTGTAATGACTAATAAACCAATTATTAGTATGGAAAAAATATTTAAAAAATATGAAAATAATGCTCTAGCTCTAAATGATATAAATGTAGAAATTCATAAAGGGGAATTTGTTTTTATCGTAGGTCCAAGTGGAGCTGGTAAATCCACCTTTATGCGCATGCTTTTACATGAAACCTTGCCTACTTCTGGAACAGTTATCATCAATGGATATAATATCACTAAAATGAAACGACAAGATATTCCTTATTTACGTCGTAGTCTAGGTATTGTTTTCCAAGATTATCGCCTTTTACCAGATAAAACGGTTTATGAAAATGTTGCCTTTGCTATGCGAGTTATCGAAGCACCTCGCCGTCTAATACAACACAGCGTAAATAGTGTTTTAGATGTCGTAGGTTTGAAAGATAAATATAATTGTTTTCCTCATCAATTATCCGGTGGTGAACAGCAACGTGTAGCTATAGCTAGAGCTATTGTCAATCAACCTGCTATCGTCATTGCTGACGAGCCAACAGGAAATCTTGACCCAGAAACTACATGGGGCATCATGGAAATATTTTATCGCATCAATAAAGCTGGTACTACAATCGTCATGGCTACTCATAATAAAGAAATTGTAGACACTATGCAACGACGCGTATTAACTATTGAAAACGGTCAAATTATTCGCGATGTTGCTCAAGGAGGTTATAGTGATGAAGCTTAGTACAAGTGAATATTTTATCAAAGAAGTCTATACCTCTTTTAAACGCAACATTTGGATGACTTTAGCTTCCATTTTTACCGTAGTTCTTTCTTTATTTATCTTAGGTTTTTTCTCTATCGTCATTTTAAATTTAAATAAAATGGCAGACACATTAGAATCACAAGTACAAATAAGCGTATATTTGAAAGATGATTTATCCCAAGAAGAAATCGATGAAACTAAAGAAACTTTGAGTAAAATAGAAGGATTACAAGATATTAAATTCACTACTCGTGAAGAAGCTATGAAAAATTTCAAAGAACGTCTAGGCGACCAACAATTTTTATTAGATGCTTTAGACGATACGAATCCTCTACCTAATTCTTTTTCTTTGACTGTTACTTCTCCTCAGCAAGTAAAAACTATAGCTGATACAGCAGCTGCTCTCGATAGTGTAGAATCTGCTTCCTATAGTCAGGATATCATCAATCATCTATTCAATCTGACTCACTTAATTCGTTTAATTGGTGTAGCTTTAATAATCCTATTGACTGGTGCTGCTATTTTTATCATTTCAAATACAATACGCCTCACTGTATTTGCTCGCAGAAAAGAAATAGCCATCATGAAATATGTTGGTGCAACTGACTGGTTTATTCGCTGGCCTTTCCTTCTTGAAGGCATTTGTCTTGGCTTTATCGGTGGGGGTTTAGCTACTATATTTCTTTATATAGTCTACAATCAAGTTACTCAGGAAATCTATGAAGCTATGGCATTTTTCCCACTCATTCCGCAACACCCATTCATTGATTATATCAGCCTTGCTATCTTAGTTGCAGGAATTATCATTGGTGCTTTGGGCAGTACCATTTCTTTAAAAAGATTTCTAAAAGTTTAAGGAGCATATTTTAATGAAAAAATTTCTTATTTTATCTTTATTATTATGCTTTTTTATGACAAATACACCTCTTGTTTTTGCCGAAAGCCTTTCTGAAAAACAAGAACGCATTGAACAACAAGCCCAAGAAGAAAAAAATAAAATACAAGAAGCCACTGATAAATTAAACGAGGTTTCTGAAAAAATGCGTATCTTGCAAGCAGAATTAGATGAAGCAAATACAGCTTATAAGGAAATAAAAGCTAAATTAGACAATGCTAATGAACAGATTGCTCAAAAGGAAAAACAATTAGCAGATACTGAACAATCATTGAAAAAGAACCAGAAATATTTACAAAAACGTGTACGTGATATCTATATACATGGACAAATTTCTTATCTAGATATTTTATTTGGTGCAAAAGATTTTTCAGATTTTTTGACTAGAATGGATTTAATCAAAAGAATTTTACGCTATGATTATGATTTAATCACTAAAATTCATCAAGAACGCAATAGCATTATACAAACTAAAGCAGAATTAGAAAAAGAAAAAACTGCTACAGAAAAATTATATGATGAAGCTAAAACTAAAAAATTTGCTCTTGATGATAAAAAATCCGCTCTTGATAAAATGATAGATAGAATAAAATATGACAAAGAAACATCAGAAAAAGCATATAAAGAACTCATGAATGCATCTGAACAAATTGCTTTAATGATACAAAGACGAGGCTCTTCGGCATATGTCGGCACAGGGCAAATGATTTGGCCTTTAGGTGGCCCTATAACTTCTGAATATGGCTGGCGAACTCACCCTATTTATGGCAATGCTCGCTATCATAGCGGTATTGATATTGGTGGTGATTATGGCATGAATATCTATGCTGCTGACTCTGGTACTGTAACATATTCAGGCTGGATTAGCGGTTATGGCAATACTGTCATTATCGACCATGGAAATGGTGTTTCTACACTTTATGGTCATAATCAATCACTCACTGTAAGTGTCGGTCAAAATATCTCTCAAGGCGATGTCATAGCTCATTGTGGCTCTACAGGAAATTCCACAGGCCCTCATTGTCATTTTGAAGTTCGTGTCAATGGTGAACCTACTAATCCATATGACTATTTATAAATACTAAGTGGTGATATTTTATGAATAAAATTTTAAAAACTATAATTGCAGTATTACTCATAGCAATTATCTCCTCAATTTCTACCTTAGGTTTAATTTATTATGCTCTCGGTTTTAATGAGCAAGGATTTAGCAATCTAATGCGTTTTATTACAGCTTATCGCTTCATTGAAACAAAATATGTCAACGATACTGATGATGTAAAACTAATTGATGGTGCGATTGATGGCATGGTAAAATCCTTAAATGACCCTCATTCCAATTACCTATCACCTAAAATGTATAAAACCTTAATGGAACAAACAGAAGGCTCTTTTGCTGGTATCGGTGTTGTCATGGGTATGGATAATGAACAAAAAATTCATATAGTCGGCATCATGGAAAATTCTCCAGGGCAAAAAGCAGGTCTTCAAGAAGGTGATGAAATTTTAGCCGTTGATGGGGTACCAGTAACTCAAATGGCATTTGATGAAGTAGCTGCCCATGTTCGTGGACAAGCTGGTACCGATGTAGTTTTAACAATTATGCGCGATAATGCAAATCAAGATATAACAATTACACGCGACAATATAAAATTAAAAACTGTCGGTCATAAAATGTTAGATAACAATATCGGTTATATTCAAATAGTATCTTTCTCTGAAGACACTGCCAATGAATTTAATGAAGCTTACAATGATTTAAAAAATCAAGGTATGAAGGCACTTGTATTAGATTTACGCAACAATCCTGGCGGACTTTTGACAACTTGTGTTGAAATTGCTAAAAA
>OGYZ01001038.1_pt1 | contig 22949 bp, 20 predicted proteins | sample 1576681 | NCBI WGS metagenome assembly OGYZ01 (sample SAMEA3541480, study PRJEB24748) | human gut metagenome | biome: human gut; feature: human-associated habitat; material: faeces | place: China | collected 2012 | reverse complement strand
TTCTTGAATCTTGGAGTTTTCACCACATTTTCTATCGTTATTCCTTCTTTCCGATATGGCTTTGTTACCCATTTCTTGTAATTGGATAAGTTTTGCCTCACATTGGTAATGATGTCTTGCATTTGGTTGCACTCAATATCTTTGGTTACATCGCATTTCACGACATTACAATCTTCCATAATAGAATCTACATCCAAATAACAAATACCCAACCTGTTGATTTGTGACAAACAGTCCTTAACCGTGTATGTGTCTATAAGGTTCGTGTAGTTATCTAAAAGGACTTTTCCCGTAAACTCTAATACCAACTCATTGTGTTGATAGTTCACCATTACTAAAAGATAGAAAGGTCTTTCTTGCTGATATTTGTAATAGAGAATGCTGTCCTCTTTGCTGTTCAATATAAATTTGCTATAATCCATATCATTGATGTAATCAATCTTCGTTACTAATTTCATCTTGTCAAATTTGAGCATTTAAGATCGTATAAACATATTATTCAGTCTTGCAGTTTTGCAAGTTTTGTCACCTTGAGAAGTGGTGATATTTAAGGTAGGTTTTTAGCCTACCTTATTTGATGTTGGTTTATTGGGTATGGTTTTCCAATAGTCTTTAAGGCTGTTTGAAATAGCCTCTCTGTGCGTAAAGGATTTGCTCTTTCCTTTCATACTTTGGCTAATCTTAGCCTTTGTTTCGTCCGACAATTCTCTGTACTGTCTTTCCATCGTTACTTGTTTATGTTCATTATTACATATATAAATATGGCCTACTTTGGAAAGTTTATCAAGAGTAATAAGTTTACCCGCGAATTTTCTATAGAAATTTTTTGAGAGACACGGCAAACCGACACCTTCCTACTGTACTTATCGCTCAGAAGTATAATAAGAGTCAGGATACGTCAGTTAGGGCATACACTTACAAGAAGATACGCCTTATAAGATGGGCTGATTTGCGACTTAAATAATATGAGGTATTTAGGGGTAAAAAAGGACGGTAAAAAATTAGATAGAATTTTTTTGATCAAAATCAACGTAAGTCGGTGATATATAGGTACAACCTGAAAAACAGCATTGTACCCTATAATTGTACTCTGCATTTTTTATATATCATGTATGTTATTGATAATCAATATATAATAAAAACCGAGTGGGAATAATCCGATTCCGGTGGAATAGGTATAGAATATATTATCTCAAGGCGCAATGATACAGGTTTGTAAGTTGCGCCTTGAGTGTTTTTTAGGGTAAGTGTTTCCAACCTTTTTCATATAGACATGTGATTAAAGTTGTCTGGCGAAGAAAAAATCCGGCAACTTGGTGCATTGGGGTCCGACTTTGTAAAAACAAATTGCCGGGTTGTTTGAATTTGTCGGTAGGTTTTTTTATGGCAATAGTGCGGACAGGCCGGATGTGAATGGACATTGTTTATAATAAAGGTAGGAGTGGAAGGACAAATGTCGGTGTAGTTAAAGGGGGGAAGACTTGTTGTATATGGATTTTTGGGGAAAGGCAGAAAAAATGGGGCTGGTGAAGCTGAATTAGCAAATGCAGTTTGCAAATTGATGATGCTCTTTTTACCTAATTGCCGCTTTGCTTTAGAATACGTTGAAAAAGCAAAAAATAAGTGCATTTTTTTAGCTGTGAAAGGTGCGGTTAAAAAAGAAATTCGTAAATTTGTGCTCGGAAGAACGGATATGCTTGTATGGATTCGCGTAAAGGTTGAAAACAGGCATGAAGAAGTTCAGTAGAAAAGTGACACATATTAATCCTTAATTGTAATAATAAAATGATTAAAGTAGGTATTAATGGATTCGGTCGTATCGGCCGCTTCGTATTCCGCGCTGCTCAGTCTCGCGACGATATTCAGATCGTAGGTATCAATGACCTTTGCCCGGTTGATTACTTGGCTTACATGCTGAAGTATGATACAATGCACGGCGCTTTCAACGGCACTATCGAAGCTGACGTTGAGAACAGCAAGCTGATTGTAAATGGTAAGGAAATCCGCGTAACTGCAGAACGTAACCCGGCAGATCTGAAATGGAATGAAGTAGGTGCTGAATACGTTGTTGAGTCAACCGGTCTTTTCCTGACAAAAGAAAAAGCTCAGGCTCACATCGAAGCTGGTGCTAAATATGTAGTTATGTCTGCACCTTCAAAGGACGATACTCCTATGTTCGTTTGTGGTGTGAACTTCGATAAATATGTAAAGGGTACTCAGTTCGTATCTAACGCTTCTTGTACAACCAACTGCTTGGCTCCTATTGCTAAGGTGTTGAACGACAAGTTCGGTATTTCTGAAGGTTTGATGACAACTGTTCACTCTACAACTGCAACTCAGAAAACTGTTGACGGTCCTTCTTTGAAAGACTGGCGCGGTGGTCGTGCTGCTTCTGGCAACATCATCCCGTCTTCAACCGGTGCTGCAAAGGCTGTAGGTAAGGTAATTCCTGAACTGAACGGCAAACTGACTGGTATGTCAATGCGTGTTCCGACTCTGGACGTTTCTGTAGTTGACTTGACTGTTAACTTGAAGAAGCCGGCTTCTTATGACGAAATCTGCAAAGCCATGAAGGAAGCTTCTGAAGGCGAATTGAAGGGTGTTCTGGGTTACACCGAAGATGCAGTAGTTTCTTCTGACTTCTTGGGTTGCACCTTGACTTCTATCTTCGACGCTAAGGCTGGTATCGCTTTGACTGATACTTTCGTTAAAGTTGTATCTTGGTATGACAACGAGATCGGTTACTCTAACAAAGTTCTCGAACTCATCGCTCATATGGCTAAAGTTAACGGCTAATAGCTGAGTTAACGTAACGAAGAAAACATAATAAAATCTGTTTCTCATTGCATGATGAGGAACAGATTTTTTTGTATATTTGCGACTATGCAAGAAAAAAAGTACGACATCATAACAATACTCGGCCCGACAGCTTCGGGAAAGACGGCTTTGGCAGCTGCTTTGGCAGCGCGGCTTGACGCTGAAGTTATTAGTGGAGACAGTCGGCAGGTATATCGTGGGATGGACATAGGTACCGGAAAGGATCTGGACGATTATGTGGTAGAGCAAAAAAGGGTCCCGTATCATCTTATTGATATTGTAAATGCTGGCGAAAAGTATAATGTATACCAGTTTCAGCATGATTTCCACGAAGCTTTTGATGAGATAAAAGAAAGGGGACATAAGGTGGTATTTTGTGGTGGGAGTGGCCTCTATCTGGAATCGGTCTTGCGGGGATATAAATTATTGCCCGTTCCTCAGAATGCTGCGTTGCGTGAAGCGTTGTCCGATAAATCGTTGGATGAACTTACGTATCTATTGTCTACTTATAAGACGTTGCATAATACAACCGACGTCGATACTGTCAAGCGCGCCATTCGGGCAATTGAGATTGAGGAATATTATAAGTTGCATGCTCAGGAAGTTGCTGATTTTCCGCACTTGAGTAGTTTGACTATTGGGCTGGACTTGTCTCGTGACGAGCGGAGGCGCAGAATCAGTAGACGTCTGGACTTGCGACTGAAAAATGGAATGGTTGAAGAGGTGAAAGGCCTTTTGGACAGTGGCATACCTGCTGAGGATTTAATTTATTACGGGTTGGAATATAAATTTGTGACATTGTATTTGACCGGAAAAATGGATTACGCTGAAATGTATCAGAAACTGGAAATTGCCATTCATCAATTTGCCAAAAGACAGATGACTTGGTTTCGGGGTATGGAAAGGCGAGGTATACCGATACACTGGCTTCAGGTGGATAACGGGATAGAAAGTAATTTGAAAACCATTTGTGGAATGCTTAAACAGTAAGTAATATGTCGGTTCAAACAAATTGGGGAGTTATATATTGTCCTAAAGTTGGAGTAAATTCAAAGGACAAAAGATGGCAGAAGATTAAAAACTATCTGACAGCTCAAGGGGTGTCGTTTGATTTCGTAAAGAGTGACGGACCGGCGTCGGTGGAGCAGTTGGCTGCGATGTTTACTCAGAAAAAATATCAGACCATCGTGGTTGTCGGAGGTGATGCCGCGTTGTATAATGCCTTGAATGGGATTATGGCGCTCACGGATAAAGTGACTGACCGGCCGGCTTTAGGCGTAATTCCAAATGCTTATGTGAACGATTTTGCACGCTATTGGGGTATTGATACGAGTGATTATAGAAAAGCCGTGCAGACACTGATGCACCGTCGTATAAGGAGAATTGATGTCGGAACAGTGTTGTATGGAAACGGAAGTACAAAAATCAAGCGTTATTTCCTGAACTGTATGAATGTAGGCGTGGTGGCTTCAATTATGAGCTTGCATAAACGGACCAAGCAGATATTTGGCTTCCGGACGTTGTCTTATTTGGCTTCAGCTTTTCTGTTGGTTTTCCAAAGGATGTTGTTTACGCTGAAAATGAAAGTAAATACAGATTGTGTAAGTGCCCGTGTAATGAATCTGTGCGTAGGGTCGGCACGAGGTTACGGCATGACGCCAAGTGCTGTTCCGTATAACGGACAGTTGGATGTGTCAATGATTTCACATCCGGAATTAACCAGTTTGTTTCAGGGGTTGTGGCTGCTTTTTACCAGTCGCTTCTTAGGGCATAAGAATGTTAAGTCCTGGCGAACCAGGAATGTGAAGATTGAGGAACTTCCGAACAACGTCAAGGTGAGTATTGATGGTTGGGTAATAGGGAATGCCGAAGGTGAGATTGAAGTTGGCATACAGCCGGAATCTATTGATTTTATTATTCCGGATTGAGCCTTTCCATAGCTCTTTTCTTTCTCAACTTAGCCAATGCGGGATATTTTTCGTAGTCCCTCTTCATCAATTAATTTTATTTTTCTGCCATCTATTGCGATTAATTTTTCCTGGGCAAATATGGAGAGCGTACGGATGGCATTTGAAGTTGTCATATTTGAAAGGTTAGCCAAATCTTCACGTGAGAGGTATATGCTTAAAGTTGATTGGTCTTCTTCTAGGCCGTAGCATTCTTTTAGGAATAGTAGCGATTCCGCAAGTCGACCTCTTATGTGTTTTTGAGTGAGGTTGACGGTACGTCTGTCAGCAACACCTAAGTCTATGGCCATAAGTTTATTAAAGTACATGGACAAACGATTGTTCTTGTTTAGGACCTTTAAAATTATGTCCATGGGGAATTCACAGAGTATGGCAGACTCAAAAGCAGCTGCGGCAGTAATATACTCTTGCTCGCCAGCCAAATAGGCACGATATCCGAAATACTGTACAGGCTTAATTACACGGATAATTTGATTGCGCCGACAAACGCCAGTCCGAAATATTTTTACTTTTCCTGCTATTAAGCAAAGTAGTTTGCTGGGATAGTCGCCTTCGCTGTATATAATTTGGTTCTTTTTGAAATATTCAATGCTGATGGATTCCGACAATTCTGATTGCTCTTCGGGAGTAAGCAAATTCCATAAATCGGAAATTTTATTTATCGCTTCGTTCTTCGTTATTGTTTTTTGGGGAACCATTCTGTGTTTCAAAAATATGTTTGTGAACACAAAAATAGAAAGAATTTGTGATATTTCAAATTTGTAGGAGAATAATAGCCGCGCCTTTTGTTAATGTTTGAAAATATTAGGATGAATGATGACATGTGTTTATAACATAGGATTTCAGAAGGTTAGGAGCTTTGAATTTGGGTTTAAAAGAATAGGAAAAAGGCGGGTTCAAGATGAGGACGGTTATTAAAAAAAGCAGGTTGCGGTAAAAATGTTATGAAATATTTTCGTGTTGGAATATTTTTTTATATTTTTGAAGTAAATAAACATGATGGCAGCTATTTACTGCCATGATTATTATATTTAACCTTAAAAAAGAGTGCTAAGATTATGTGCTATCTGAGATTTGATAAAATGCAAATGACGAATTTGCAGGAATCTTTGTTCAAGGAGATGCTGATAACCAATAGATCTGGAGCTTATTGTTCAACGACATTGGTCGGATGCAATATCAGAAAGTATCATGGACTTTTGGTCTTGCCTGTACCGGGATTGGATGATGAAAATCACGTTTTATTGTCTGCTTTGGATGAGACAATTATTCAGCATGGTGCTGAATTTAATTTGGAACTTCATAAATATCAAGGTGAGAACTATAGCCCCAAAGGACATAAGTATATTGTAAGTTTTGAATGGGAGTCAGCACCTACTACTATATATCGTATAGGTGGAGTATTGCTGAAAAAGGAAATGGCTTTTCATAGCCAGGAACACAAATTGTATATAAGATATACTTTGTTGGATGCCCATTCTGCAACGGTTTTGCGTCTTAAACCTTATTTGGCTTTCAGAAGTGTGCGGCAATGGACTCATGAAAACAGCAATGCCAATCTTGCGTATGAAAAAGTGCGTAATGGTATAAAAATGTGCTTGTATCAGGGGTATCCGGATTTGTATATGCAAACGAGTAAGAAGTGCGAGTTTGTATATCAGCCGAATTGGTATATGGGGCTGGATTATCCCAAAGAACGAGAGCGTGGATATGATCCAACTGAGGACTTGTTGGTTCCGGGCTATTTTGAAATGCCGATAAAAAAAGGTGAGCAGATTGTTTTTGCGGCATCAATTCAGGAAAGTGCTCCTTTAAATTTGAAAAAGGAAATTGATGAGCATATCGCAAATCTTAATTTGAGAGATAGTTTTTATCATTGTCTTGTTTGTGCTGCTCATCAGTTTAATATTCAGAAGGATGGTGAAGAATATATCGTAGCCGGTTATCCGTGGTTCAAGTGTCGCGCTCGTGATACTTTTATTGCTTTGCCAGGTTTGACTTTGTCTATTGGAGAGAATGAGCAATATGAAAAGTACATGAATACGGCATGCAAGGCCATCCAGGATCTGATAAATGGACGGCCTGTGAGTGTCCAAATTTATGAGATGGAGCAGCCGGATACCTTGTTGTGGGCTATTTGGTGTATCCAGCAGTTTGCGCGTTATAATAGCCGGAAGGTTTGCTATGAAAAATATGGTAATCTGTTGGTTGAGATTATTAAATATATAATTGAAGGTAAGCATCCTAATTTGTCCTTGCATGATAACGGGTTGTTATATAGTTGCGGAGTAGATACCCCAATTAGTTGGATGAATTCTACTTCAAACGGACGTCCTATTATTCCCAGATCTGGCTATTTGGTTGAATTTAATGCCTTGTGGTATAATGCCCTGAAATTTGTCAGTTTGACATTGTCTGAATTAAATGATCCACAGTATCAAGACTTTGTGGAACAACTTAATAGATTGGCTGGAATTGTCGAAAAATCGTTTAAAGATGTATTCTTGAACGAGTATGGCTATTTGCTTGATTATGTAGATAATAAGATGATGGATTGGAGCGTTCGTCCTAATCAGCTGTTTGCCATAGCGTTAGATTTTTCACCATTGGATATTAAAGAGCAAAAAAAGGTGCTGGATATCTGTACAAGAGAGTTGTTAACACCGAAAGGAATCCGCTCGCTTTCTCCCAAGAGTGGGGGCTATAATCCATTCTATGTAGGAAAGCAGGTAAACCGTGATTTTGCTTACCATCAGGGAACGGCATGGCCTTGGCTTACGGGATTCTATTTGGAAGCTTATTTCCGTGTGTATAAAATGAGTGGTATCAGCTATATCGAACGTCAGTTGATTGGTTTTGAGGAAGAGCTTTTTTATCATTGCGTCGGAACTATTCCTGAATTATTCGATGGGAATCCACCATTTAGCGGTAGAGGAGCTATTTCTTTTGCCATGAATGTGAGCGGAATCTTAAGAGCGATTCGGTTGTTGGAACGTTATAAAGTAGATGACAAATAAAAGCAGAATAATATGAAAGTATTAATGTTCGGTTGGGAATTTCCACCTCATATCTTGGGGGGCTTAGGAACCGCAAGTTATGGCATTACAAAAGGTCTTTCATTGCAACCAGATATGCAGATTACCTTTTGTCTACCTCGTCCGTGGGGTGATGAAGATAAATCTTTTATGCATATTATTGGAATGAGTGAAGTCCCGATTGTCTGGAAAGATGTGGATTGGGACTATGTGCAAAATAGAATCGGTGATAAAATGGATCCGCAGGATTATTTCAATTTGCGGGATCATATTTATGCAGATTTCAATTATAGGCTGACTGATGATTTGGGATGTATTGAATTCTCTGGTTGTTATCCTACAAATTTGTATGATGAAATAAATAACTATTCTATTGTCGCAGGAGTCGTGGCAAGAACAGAGCAGTTTGATATTATCCATGCGCACGATTGGCTGACTTATCCTGCAGGAATTCATGCCAAAAATGTGTCGGGAAAGCCTCTTGTAATCCATGTGCATGCGACAGATTTTGACCGTAGCCGCGGAAATGTAAATCCGACTGTTTATAGTATCGAAAAAGATGGTATGGATCATGCCGACTGTATTATGTGTGTAAGTGAATTAACACGGCAAACGGTGATCAATCATTATTATCAGGATCCTGCCAAATGTTTTGTAATGCATAATGCGGTTTATCCTTTGTCTGATGATATCAAAGATTTTGTGAATCAGCGAAATGAGGAGAAGCATCGCAAGGAAAAGGTTGTTACATTTTTAGGGCGTATCACCATGCAGAAGGGGCCGGAGTACTTTGTGGAAGCTGCCGTACAAGTGCTTCAACGTACACAAAATATACGGTTCTGTATGGCCGGGTCAGGAGATATGATGAGTAGTATGATTGAAATGGTTGCTCAGCGAGGTATTGCAGATCGATTCCATTTCCCTGGTTTTATGAAAGGCCGGCAGGTTTATGAGGCTTTGCGCGATAGCGATGTTTATGTAATGCCTTCAGTTTCTGAACCTTTCGGAATTTCACCTCTTGAAGCCATGCAGTGTGGAGTACCTTCAATAATTAGTAAGCAGAGTGGTTGCGCTGAAATATTGAACAATTGTATAAAGGTTGATTATTGGGATATTAATGCAATGTCTGATGCCATGTATTCAATTTGTACAAATGATGCACTGTATCAGTATTTGAAAGAAGAAGGAAGAAAGGAAGTTGATCAGATAACTTGGGAAAAAGTAGGTGAGCGTATCTACGCTCTTTATTGTCAAACCATAGATAAAAATAACCGATAAACAGGGCTAAATATGAAAACGATTTGTCTATATTTTGAAATACATCAGAACATTCATTTAAAGCGGTATCGTTTCTTTGATATCGGTACAGATCATTACTATTATGATGATTATGAAAACGAGCGTTCAATTACGGAAACGGCCGAGCGTTCGTATATTCCGGCACTCAATGCCTTGATTGAGATGGCCCAGCAGTATGGAGATTATTTTAAATGTGCTTTTTCGCTGTCCGGAAGTGCAATTGAATTGCTTGAGTGTTATTCTCCTCAAGTAATTGAATTGTTGCAAAAGTTATCAAATACAGGCTGTGTGGAGTTCTTAGCAGAGCCGTATTCTCATGGTTTTTCTTCGTTGGCAAACGAAGCCTGTTTTAAGGAAGAGGTTGCGCGTCTGTGCAAGAAAGTAAAAGATCTGTTCGGGCAGGAGCCTAAGATATTCCGTAACTCTTGTTTAGTATATTCCGATGAAATTGGTGAGTTGGTGGCTCAAATGGGATTTAAAGGAATGTTGGCAGAAGGGGCACGAAACGTCTTGGGATGGAAGAGTCCGCATTATGTTTATAATTGTAATCGCGATCCGCGTTTGAAGTTGCTTTTGCGCGATTATCGCCTTTCTGAGGATGTTAGTTTACGTTTCAATGATTCCAATTGGAGCGAGTATCCTTTATTTGCAGATACGTATGCAGACTGGATTGCCCAGTTGCCGGAAGAAGAACAGGTAATCAACCTCTTCATGGAACTTTGTGCTTTGGGTATTTTCCAACCGCTGTCATCTAATATTCTGGAGTTCCTTAAAGCATTACCTTCTAAGTGCAAAGAACGTGGAATTGTATTTTCTACTCCTTCAGAGATTTGTGCAAAGATTAAATCAGCGGGCGAATTGAATGTGTCATATCCCACATCGTGGGTTGATGAAGAACGCGACATGAGTCCTTGGTTAGGAAATGTAATGCAGCGTGAAGCGTATAACAAGTTGTATAGCATTGCTGATCGCGTCAGAATGTGTTCTGACCGTAAAATCAAGCAAGATTGGGTCTATCTGCAGGCTTCCAACAATTTGCGTTTCATGAGTACTAAGCCCAACAGTTACGGCAGCTATCGGGGTATATATGATTCACCTTACGATGCGTTTACTAACTATATGAATATTTTGGGTGACTTCATTACTCGTGTGAATAACCTGTACCCTGCAGATATGGATATGGAGGAACTTAATTCATTCCTTACAACCATTAAAAATCAGGATGAGGAACTCGTAATTAAGGATAAGGAAATAGCACGTTTACAGCACATGTTGGCAAAGTTGGAGCCAGAGACAAAGGTAAAGAAGTCTACGGCTACCACTAAAAAGGCCACGACCAAAAAGGTGACACGCGCGAAGTAAGTTTATTATTGAATCCATTTTCAGAAAAAATGCCATGGAGGGAAAGGTTCTTTTCATGGCATTTATGTCGTCATAAGTAACGTATGTATAAAGTTCAGGGCGGAAAAACGCGGAAAGAGAATAGCCATATTCAGTTGTGTTACAGTTGTCGTGTAAAGTATTTTGCATGTTTATTGGCTATCTTTTGGTATATTTTCTGTTGTGCTGAAGGTTCAGTTAGAGCAGAGAATACAAGGTTTGTCCGGATTTATACAATGTCTGACGTTGTATCAGGAAATTATCTGATTGGCGCTTTTTCCAGAGTTTCCAGCGCTGTGGGAATGAGGAGTTATTTAATGTCTTCTGTTTCTGCTGACCATAAGCGTAAGGCTGTTTCTGTAGATTTGCAGGATCGGGAGATTATAAGTGATGCCGAGTCCAATTGTATTTGGCAGTTGCAGAAGGCCGATGATGGGCTGTGGCATATTCTTAGCGCTGATTCACAACTGGGACTGACTGCTTCCGGGACTACAGATTTAGAGTTAACTTCATCATACGATGATTGGATTGTACGATTTGTCGGTAACGGAGCTTTTGAAATTACAGACGGAACTCAACGTCGTATAGGATTGAATTCTGCAGCCAGTGGTGTTTATTTTGGGCGTTATCTTCCGCAGGTTGTTGATACGGTTTATTTGGCTTTATACCGAGCGATGGAGCATATCAATTCATCTTATGTCCCTCAAGATGGAGATACCGTGTCGTTGGCCGCAATGCTGGGAGGTACGGCGTATGCTTATTGTAAAGCTGACAGTTTGTGTGACGTAGGCGATTTTCTGACGGTTAATAATCGTTTGGCATATGGAGTGCCGTCGTGTCGTTATATAGTGGAGTCCTATATGAATGACTCTGATTCAGCATTTAGCTTGCGAACTTTAAATGATGCGTATTTACGCCTTTCGGAGGAAAAAGGGATAATTGTTTTGCGAGAGAGTGAAATTCCACAACCGTGGGGGATGGATGAAATATCTCTGTTTTCATTATTAGAGAGTGATACGGTTCGCGTGTATGCAAAATCGGATGCCGGACATCATCTCTCGTTGACATGTAATGCCGACGGACCTGCTGTTAGCCTGTTGCCATGTTCGGCTTCGGCAATTACAAAAGAATTCAAGCCATATTGTGTTTCGTTGAGCGGTGCATACAGTATGCCAACTGTCGATAGCTTACTGCAAGAAGACCGATATAGGGCATATGATTTTTCTGCAGCAGATTTGCCTCAAAGATTTTGTACCAAAAGCTATTCGTTTGACAACAGTAACCGTTTGTTTTATTGTCTGGAAGAGCAATTGGCCAGTCTTCCTGAGAATCTGGGTAATGTGATAGCAGGAGCCGAAGGAATTTATAATGCGGCAGGCCCTATAACGTGGATTGATCGTGTTCCTTTAAGTATACCTTATTCCTTTGGATTAAATGGCGAGGTTGTCAAATACGTTCGTCAAGCTTGTCTTGACGGAGGGTGGGAAACCCTTTATTTGCCTTTTGCATGCAGTACATTGCCCAATAATTTTCATTTTGAACAGTACGTCGGGATAGAAGATATGTATTTGCGTTTTGAGCCTGCAACCGAAATTCAGGCCAATGTGCCTTATGTTTTTCGTTACACAGGAAATCCCTTACAGGAATCTGTTGCTGAACTTGTACTAACGTCCGATAATGGGCAGATCTTGTCAAATTGTCAGGAGGAATCTGTAGATTCAGAATATGCTCCGATGGCAGGAACTTATGAAGATATTTACGTGGATAATAGCAATGCCGGGAATTTTTATTTTCTAAATGCCGAAGGTACTAATTTTGTGCGGGCTGCAGCAGGAAGTATTTTGCATCCGTTTCGTCTTTATTTGGATTTTGCTGATGAAAATCCCGTAGGTTATGTCATATATATGAAAACAAATACCGGTATCATATCTGGGACAGGACAAAGCCCCAATGATGAAATATATGATTTATGCGGCAGACGTTTAAAACGGCGTCCCCACGGATTTTATATACAGAATGGACATAAAATGTATAATTTAAAATAATAAGACATGGTAATAGCAGTTGATTTTGATGGAACTATTGTAGAAGATCGTTATCCTAGTATAGGTAAGGAACGTCCTTTTGCTACGGCTACATTGCGAAGACTGATTGAGCGTGGTCATCGATTAATATTGTGGACTGTGCGTGAAGGCGATTTGCTTGATGAAGCCGTAGCGTGGTGCGAGGAACGGGGTGTTGAGTTTTATGCGGTAAATAAGGATTTTTACGAAGAAACAAAGGAGGAGAATAAGCATTATAGCCGTAAAATAAAGGCTGATGTATTTATTGATGACCGTAATTTGGGCGGCTTGCCGGATTGGGGGATGATTTACCAGATTATTGTGGAGCATAAAACTTACGAACAGTGTCTGTTGGAGCGCATGGGGCAGCCGATACCGAAGAAAAAGAAAGCCTGGTGGAAATTCTGATTATTATAAGAATAATTTAGAGAATAAAGAGAGATTATCTCCTGCATATCGAGGGGTAATCTCTTTTTTGTAGTCCAAACTGTTTTTTAGAATAACATCATCCGTTCTCCTTTCTTGCATATTGCGGGAATTATTAGTAAAAAACAGGGTTTGACTTTATGGAGTTAGTGTTCCTTGAAAAATGATTAAGGTTTGACCTTGTTTGTTTTTCTCGTGTGGTTGATTGTTTGCTAAAATAGATTTTGTGGTTTTATATAAAAGACATAAGTCACTACCAGAATCTTCCCGAAGTGACTTATGTCTTTACTGTTTATCTCTTTTTATTGTTGAAAGCGGCGGCTTGCACGGAGCAGATGTCGCGTTGCGCTGATTAATTCTTGCGTTTCCTGCAGGGAGTTAAGATATAGCAATATGATTTTGATATTGCTGTTTTCCTTTTGTAGTTGCCCCTGTATTTCATGACGCATTTGTGAAATCCTGCTTTTTAGGGCATTTCCATCAACTAATACTGAGTCAGCATTGCTGAAATCTCCAGAAGTAATGATGTCATGTACCTGATCAAGCATTTTCTCTGTCTCTTGGCAAATAGGGTGGAATTGTTTGATGTATTCTTTAGGCAGAGGGCTGAAGTTGTTGTCTACATGTTCCATACAGGGTTCCAGCATACGTTTAAGACAGTATATGATTTGTGAGCAACTGTTGCATCCCAAGTGAAACCATGTATTCTTTTCAACAGCTTGCAGATAATCAATTTTGCGCATACCGATAATTTCTTTTCGGCGATAGCGCTTCCATTTGCTCTTTTCCTGACTGATGACTTCGGAGGCGTGTTTCAGTGATTTGATATTTTCGTTGAAAAGGCCTTGGGTAATTTCTGTGAATGAGTTTTTTGATAATTCAATCAGTTCAGATTGGGTCTGGCGGATGTGTTTGAGCAGCAGATTCCAACTTTCGTTTTTGTCATGACTACGCACCAGACTTCTGAATATCAGATCCACGTTGTCTACTTCCTGTTTTTTCTTGAAACGACGATTGTTGTTAATCAGCACAAGCGCAAGTACAACCATGGTTGCACACATGGCAACTACACCACCCAGATGGTTGACCGTAGCAAATGTGAAACTTACGATGAAGGCTGCTCCTGCGGTAAGAAACCAGCCGCCAATAACGGTTATTACACCTGTGATACGGTAAACGGCAGTTTCGCGTCCCCATGCTCTATCTGCCAATGACGTACCCATAGCTACCATAAATGCCACGTAAGTGGTAGATAGAGGAAGTTTTAATGAAGTTCCGACAACGATCAGAAGGGCTGCCAACACCAAATTTACCGAGGCACGAATGAGGTCAAATGACATGTTGTCGTCCAGTATGGCTTCGTCTGTGTTGAATCGGGAATTAATCCATCTTTTGATGCTTTTGGGTACATAATGTGTAATAATTGACGTAGTATTCAATACTCCTCTTACGGTATGGCGTGCGATTCGTGATGAACTAAACACTTCCTCGCCCTCGTCTTGGCGTGCCAGATTGTTGGAGGTTTCAATAACCTTGCGGGCTTTCTTTGACCGGAAAATGGAAATAATCATTACAACGCCTGCTGCCACCAGAAATATGGGCACAATGCGGTCGAATTCGGGATTTTTTCCAGCAAGTATTCCCATATGGTATTGGCTGGCTGTTGCCCCATGGGCGTTTTGTGTGAAGTCAAGATAGGATTCAAGTCCGGAAAGCGGTACTCCAATAAAATTGACCAGGTCGTTTCCGGCAAAAGCCATGGCCAATGAAAAGGTACCAAAAAGAACTATAATTTTGAAAATATTAATTTTAAGCAGATAGAGGATTTCAATACATATGGTTGCAATGATAAAACAACTGGTTAGTATTAAGACTTTGTGGCTGCCAATCCAATCTTGTACATTGCTGGTCATGAATTTGGCGTTGCCAATTCCGCTTACGATAAGAAAATAAAAGATTACTGTAATAGAAATACCTCCGAATATGGCAATCGTCCATTTTAAATGATTGGTATACTTAAAAGTGAACACCAGACGTGTTATCCACATTACGATTAAACCGATGACAAAGGCAATTGCAACAGACAGAAATATTCCGATAATTACCGAGAGTGCTTTATCAGTATTAATCAGTTCTGCATATGTGAATCCCTGGTTGAATATCTTGGAGATGGCTAAGGCAGAACTACCGCCCAACAACCCAAACACCATAGAAACAGTGGTTGAGGTTGGCATTCCCAAAGTATTGAAAATGTCCATCAAAATGATGTCTGTGGTGGAAACTGCCAGGAAGATGCATATCACTTCTTCAAAAGTGTAATAACTTGGGCTTAAAATGCCGTGCCTGGCAATATCCATCATTCCACTGCTTGTAGAGGCACCAACAAATATGCCGACAGCTGCTACTATTAATATCGTCCTGAATTTGGCTGCGTTTGCACCTACTGCGGGACTTAGAAAATTGACCGCATCGTTTGTAACTCCTACTGACAAATCAAATGTTGCCAATACGAATAGAAAAATAAGTATACCTAGATATACAAAGTCCATACTGTTAAAATGTTGAGTCAATGTAAATATATTGCAAAGATATTACAATTCTCTTAAAAAAAGCATATACAGTAAAAATCTTTTGGCATGATTGTGAGTAAAGGTGTTGGTTTTACTTTTAAGTAAAAGGTCTTGAAAAGGCTTTAAGGTCTTGAAAAATGAACTGATTTAGTTGTGTTTTTTGTTCAAAAATGTTATCTTTGCATTTCGTTGAATCACAATTTGAATTTGAAATTAATGAATCTGTTTTCTAGCCTTTTAAAGAAAAGAATCGAGTCTGAAGCTGTTGACAAGATTGGCGGAATGGAAGATTTTATGACTTTAATAAAAGTGTATTATCAAGCAGTAATGGCTGCGAATTTAGGTATTACCAATTTGGCGGTATTACCAGACCTCAGGGTTTTTAAGCAGACTTTACACGTGCCAACTGTCAATAATAAATTAGGCTTGGGAGAGAAGAAGCGTTGTAAAACCATGTTGATGGAAATATATGGTATACAAGAATTCTTCTTCAAGGAGATTGACGCAAGCATCAAGCGTAATTGTCGTAATGTAAATGATATTCGCAATTACTTATTTATGTTCCAGGGGTTCAGTCAGGATTTGATGATGCTGATGGGAACTTTGATGAAATGGAAATTCCGGATTCCGGGGCTTTTCAAGCGTGCATTGCGTACATTTACTGAAAAAACGGTTTCAGATGTCTTTGTTCGTGAAAACTGGAAAGACGAAGGCGTTCGGAAAGCGTGTGTCGCGATACGGAAATATCAGGCATCATTGGGATTTTCGCAAGCTTGGATTGTAGAGTATGTATATAATATCATTATTCTTGCCAAGAAAGAGCCTAAGCCCAAAGATGTGAACGATAATGAAAAGAAGTAATTAATCGGCGAATATGTTGGCGGGGGAAGAATGCATGTTTGAACCTCGTTTTACGACGCTCGATTTTTAGATTGTAATTACAATATCAGGTTGCCATGACGAATGAAGAGCTTGAATCTTTAAAGCGCTTTCAGACACGGGTGCGTCAGTTAATCCTTCAGTATCGTGAGTTGCAAAATGCAATAGATGGCTATGTACAACGAATAGAGGTCTTGGAGGCTGAAAATGAGCGGCTGAAGAAGCAGGGGGAGCAAGCTCGGCAGGAGTATGCTAATTTGAAGTTGGCCAAGATGATAGAAGTTGGTGATTCTGATGTCAGAGATGCAAAAACGCGGATAACCAAACTTATACACGAGGTAGATAAGTGTATTGCTTTGTTAAATGTGTAATGTTACGTAATAATGGCTATCAATAAGGATAAGCGGGTTATTCATATTCGTATCGGCAATTTGTCTTTTCCAATTGAAATTCCGTGTGAAAAGGAAGAGGCATTCCGGCATGTTGAACGGCTCGTAAACGAAGAACTTAGCCGTTATCAGGAACGTTACAGAGGGCAGAGTATGGAAAAGTATATGGCAATGGTGCTGATCGATATCGGAATGAAATTCTTTTATAGTGAGCGGCGAAATGATACGGAGCCGTTTGTTCAGGCAATGGAAGAGCTTTCATACGAGTTGGAGAGTGCATTGAAAAATGCAGAATGATATGAAATATAAATGTATCGGCAGGTATGATTTTCTGTCGTTTTGGGAGAAATAGTTTTTTATTGATTTAATAAAGTAAAGTACTAAAATGATAACCGTCATATTAACAATTGTAGGCTTTTTAATAGGAGGTATGGCAGGCTATAGCTTGTTCAGATACGTCCTTGTTGGGAAATATAAAAAAATGGTAGGTGATGCAGCGAAAGAAGCTGACGTTATCAAAGAAAAGAAGTTGCTGGAAGTGAAAGAAAAATTCCTGAACAAAAAATCAGAGTTGGAAAAAGAGGTACAGCAGCGAAATCAGAAAATTCTTCAAATTGAAAATAAACTTAAACAGCGTGAGTTGGGCTTGAATCAGCGGCAAGAGGATTTAAGTCGTCGTAAAACTGAATTAGATAGTTTTGAAACCCGCCTGAACGGTCAGATGCAGTTGCTCAATCTGAAAGAAGAGGAATTGGAGAAGATGCAGTTGCAGGAGAGAGAAAAATTGGAAGAATTAAGTGGGCTTTCTGCTGAGGAAGCAAAGAAACGGCTTGTTGAGTCATTGAAAGATGAGGCAAAAAGTGACGCTCAAAGTTATATTAATGAGATAATGGATGATGCAAAAATGACTGCCAATAAGGAGGCAAAGCGCATCGTCATTCAGAGCATACAGCGTGTAGCAACAGAAACGGCCATAGAGAACAGTGTTACTGTTTTTCATATTGAAAATGATGAGGTTAAAGGTCGCATCATAGGCCGTGAAGGACGTAATATTCGAGCATTAGAAGCTGCAACGGGAGTTGAAATTGTCGTTGATGATACACCGGAGGCTATTGTGATTTCTGCATTTGACCCTGTGCGTCGAGAGATTTGCCGACTGGCACTTCACCAATTGATTTCTGATGGTCGTATTCATCCTGCACGTATTGAGGAAGTCGTTGCAAAAGTAAAAAAACAAGTAGAAGAGGAAATCATCGAAACAGGAAAACGTACAGCGATTGATTTGGGAATTCATGGATTACATCCGGAATTGATACGGATCGTAGGAAAAATGAAATATCGTTCGTCTTATGGCCAGAACTTATTACAGCATGCGCGCGAAACGGCAAATCTTTGCGCAGTTATGGCTTCAGAGTTAGGCTTGAATCCCAAAAAAGCAAAACGAGCCGGATTGTTACATGATATAGGCAAAGTGCCTGATGAGGAACCTGAGTTGCCACATGCTATTTATGGAGCAAAGTTGGCAGAGAAATATAAGGAGAAACCTGAAATTTGTAATGCTATAGCAGCTCATCATGATGAAGTAGAAATGACTTCTTTATTGGCCCCAATCGTGCAGGTTTGTGATGCCATAAGTGGTGCACGTCCTGGAGCGCGTCGGGAAATTGCCGAGGCTTATATCAAGCGCTTGAATGATTTGGAAACTATTGCAATGAGTTATCCGGGAGTGACTAAAACTTATGCCATTCAAGCTGGTCGAGAATTGAGGGTAATTGTTGGAGCCGATAAGATTGATGATAAGCAGATAGAGGGCCTGAGTGCAGATATCGCAAAGCGAATACAGGACGAAATGACTTATCCTGGTCAGGTAAAGATTACCGTAATTCGTGAGACTCGTTCTGTAAGTTATGCAAAATAAGATTTTGAAAGTTTCTTTAGCGGGATGTATGTTGCTGTGGCCGATATTTCAGGCTACAGCACAACAAACCGCTATTGAGGCTGCAATGAAAGGCGTAGAATATAAGGTAGAAGTTCAAGGTACTGCATCTTCAGGGGATTCGCCTACATGGCTGAATGCCAATAAGTATGGCCTTTCAAGTGTAAAGGGAACAAATGGTTATTTAGAGGCATCTATTTGTAGAGATGTTGAATTAGATAGCACACGCAATTGGCGGATTGGCTATGGTTTAGATTTGGCTGTGGCTGCTAATTTTACTTCGACTTTTGTCTTTCAGCAGGGGTATATTGATTTTCGGTATAAAAAAGTAGGAATATCTATAGGTCAGAAAGAGCGTTTGCCGAATTTAAAGGATGCTTCGCTAAGTTCTGGAAGTCAAACGTTTGGTATTAATGCACGTCCCATTCCTGATATACGTTTTGAAATACCTGAATATATTTCGATTACGGGGAAAAGTGATTGGATCGGCATAAGAGGGCATTTTGGCTACGGAATGCAAACTGATGGACATTGGGCTTCTACGTATGCCAATAATAATGTATCCTATGTTCGTAAGGTGTTGTATCATTCTAAATCTGGCTTTATGCGTTTTGGAAACGAGGATAAGTTTCCTTTGGTTTTTGAGGCTGGAGCAGAGATGGCTTGTCAGTTTGGAGGCGTTAAGTATGAAGCGACATCTCGTAAGAAGACCAATTTATACGGAGGATTGAAGGATTTTATAACCGTTATATATTCCGGAGGGTCGGATCCTGGAGAAGGCATTTATGCGAATGCTGCCGGAAATACGGTTGGAAGTTGGCTGTTAAGTTTGAGTTACAAGTTCCAGAATGGATTGAAGCTTCGTACTTATTATGATCATTTTTTTGAAGATCATTCCCAGTTGTTTTGGCAATATGGGTGGAGGGACGGTATGATTGGTGCGGAAATAATTTTGCCAAAAAATAATTTTGTTGATAAGTTTGTGTATGAGTATCTCTATACTAAGAGTCAAAGCGGTCCCGTGTACCATGATCATACTCCGAGTGTAGAAGATCAGATTAGCGCAGTTGATAATTATTATAATCACGGAATTTATTCAGGATGGCAGCATTGGGGGCAAGCAATAGGAAATCCTTTGTATCGTTCACCCTTATACCGTAATGATGGAACTTTTATGTTTAGTAGTAATCGCTTTATTGCACATCATTTGGGTATTAAGGGGCATATTTTGCCGGAATTGTCTTATCGAGCATTGTATTCCTATACAGCAAATTGGGGAACTTATAGCAAGCCGTATGAAGAAATTAAATATGGCAATTCTTTTTTATTAGAGTTATCCTGGTCGCCTCAGCAAATTGGTCGTGTTGATTTGAGAGGATGGCATGTTACTGGTGCTTTTGGTTTGGATCGGGGGCAGCAGACAGGAAAAAATACAGGTTTTCAGTTTACGTTGATCAAAGAGGGTCTGTTGACGCGCAGATAATGTTCTGTTATGAATAAGATTGTATACATATTACTTGCCATAGTGTCGTTCTGTGTAGTTTCATGTGATAAAATACCAGAAAACGGTGATTTGGACGGAAATTGGCAATTGCTTACTATTGAAGAGCATAATAGTGGTGAGGTCGTATCAGTGAAGGAACAAAAGGTTTTTTGGGCCGTACAATTGAAATTAATTGCTTATAAGGGTGCTGATAATTCTTACTTGAGCCGTTTTGTCTATGATGGTGATAGTTTGTTCCTTTATAATTTTTATCGGCACACACGCTATGAAGATTATCTGTTGACTGATAGTAGTACAACGGAGTTGGAAAAATTAGGCATTCATGGAATTTCAGGGCGGTTTGCGGTTGAGTCGCTTGATAAAAAACGAATGGTATTGAATTCTAATGATTCACGTCTCGTTTTTCGTAAATTCTGATATGTACTGGAAATGACGAAAAGCTTTTACTTTGAGATCTGTGTATGATTAACGTTTTAGTTCTATTCTAAAAGTTGTACCTTTATTGATTTCGCTATTTCTTACGTAGATTTTTCCGTGGTGGTATTCTTGTATGATTCGTTGTGCAAGTGATAAACCTAATCCCCATCCTCTGGATTTGCTTGTAAAACCAGGACGAAATACGTTCTTAAAGTCTTTCTTGTCAATTCCTTTACCAGTATCTGATACATCGATGACCGCTTTTTCTTTAATCGTATGAACGAGAATTTGAATATTCCCTTTTCCGTTCATGGCGTCAATGGCATTTTTTAGTAAATTTTCAATGACCCATTCCAGCAATGGGGCAGAGATGTAGGCTTTTAATTGTGGGAATTCTATGTCGTAATCAATCTTTATGTTATGTGATGTGCGTTTTGTCATATAATCTGTAACGTGCACAATTAATGATTCTAGATCTTTGTATTCTAGCTTTGGCGTAGAACCTATTTTTGAAAAACGTTCTGCAACCAGTTGCAGACGTAAAATATCGTTGTTCAGTTCAGGTATTAGTGGATCATTTGGATATTTTTCCTTTAGAATTTCTTCCCATGCCATTAATGAAGATATGGGAGTTCCCAGCTGGTGAGCAGTTTCCTTAGACAGTCCGACCCATACTCGATTTTGTTCTGCTCTTTTTGCAGATAGTAGTGCCCATATGCCAATGAGTCCGAACAGACCAACAACAACAAGTTGTATGTAAGGGTAACTTGCTAATCGTTTCAGCATGATAGATTCATCGTAGCTAACCAATATGTAGTCTTGTTGTTTATGCGACTCTGTTGTGTTGTTGGTTAGGTTAACTTTAAAATATTTACCGGAATGCTGCATTTTTTGTGCAGTTTCTTGTAAATATGGAATGGAATCTTTTTGGTATTTTGCCGGTATATATAAATTTCTCGAAGTAATTATTTCTCCTTTTGATGAAGTGACAATTACCGGAATAGTATTGTTTCCGTTGATTACCTGCAATACAAGGTTCAGGTCACTGTTCTCGTCGGCATTTGCCAATGATTTCATGGCTTCTGCCCAAATCAGCATGTTGCTTTTTTCTTGTTTGGATAAATCGCTGATAAGCGAATGGGAAATAATAAGTGAGGCTACAGAAACGACAACCGCAGCCAATATAATTCCTATTTTTAGGCGTTTCAGTTTTTCAGTCCATTGCATGACTGAATATTTTTGTTATACGTTTTGCTCAATCAGCACAACAGCATATGCTGATATTCCTTCTTCGCGTCCCGTAAATCCCAAACGTTCGGTGGTTGTAGCTTTAATTGAAATATCGTCAATTTCAAGATTTGTAGTTTGGGCCAAAACGGTTTTCATCTTGTCAATATGAGGAGACAGTTTGGGGGCTTGTGCACAAATCGTAGCATCAATGTTGCTTACTTCATATCCTTTTTCTTTAATGAGTCTTATACATTCAGCCAATAGTATTTTACTGTCTATATTCTTGTATTTGCTGGCATTATCGGGAAAGTGGTAGCCTATGTCTCGTAGGTTTGCAGCTCCTAACAAGGCATCACATATTGCATGAATAAGAACATCGGCATCACTGTGTCCGTCTAATCCCATGGCGTGCTCAATTTTTATCCCACCAAGCCAAAGTTCACGTCCACTTACCAGCTTGTGTACGTCATATCCGAATCCAACTCTGATTTTATGTTTCATATTGATATGTGCCGTTTTTGTTATCTTCTTCTTCCAAATAGATCTTTGATGCCATCCATGTCGAAGCCCAGCGATACACGTATGGTTTGGTCGAGTGGGTTGCTTGAGGATGCAGATACAACGTAACCTGCATCAATTGAAAAGATACTCATTTTGAATCCTGCACCAAATGTAAAATACTTGCGGTTTCCCTGGCTTTCACTTTCATGGTGATATCCAGCGCGTAATGAGAAGCGGTCGTTGTAGGTGTATTCGGCACCAACTCCCCATAGGATTTCCTGCATTTCTCCTTTGAATCCATTGGGAGAGTCATGAAAGCTCCTGAAAATACCTGAAATAGATGAGATTTCGTAATATTCTTTGCGAATTCGTTCGTTATATTCTTCATCATCTTCTTCTTCGCCGTCGATTATTTTTTTTAGAGGCTTGGACGGTACCAATAGTTTACTTGCTTCTACATTAAAGGCCAGTTTGTTGTATTCATTAAGGGGAACTGTCAGTCCAACGCCCAAGCGAAGTGTGGTAGGTATGAAATA
>OGYZ01001027.1_pt1 | contig 23069 bp, 10 predicted proteins | sample 1576681 | NCBI WGS metagenome assembly OGYZ01 (sample SAMEA3541480, study PRJEB24748) | human gut metagenome | biome: human gut; feature: human-associated habitat; material: faeces | place: China | collected 2012 | reverse complement strand
TTTGATACCACCGAAAAGGTGGATGCTGCCTTCGCAGAACTCAACCAGTACTGGGATAACCTGCTGAACATCTTCACCGTGAAGAGCGGCAACGACAAGTTAGACCGCATGGTGAACATCTGGAACCAGTATCAGTGCATGATCACCTTCTGTATGTCGCGTTCGGCAAGTTTCTTCGAGAGCGGCATCGGTCGAGGCATGGGCTTCCGCGATTCCAACCAGGACCTCGTAGGCTTTGTTCATCAGATACCTACCCGTGCCCGCCAGCGCATCATCGACATCGCCAGCACCCAGTTCCCTGACGGTGGCTGCTACCACCAGTATCAGCCGCTCACCAAGCGCGGCAACAACGATATCGGTGGCGGTTTCAACGACGACCCTTGCTGGCTCATCTTCGGTACCGTAGCCTATATCAAGGAGACGGGCGACTTCTCTATCCTCGCTGAGCAGGTGCCTTTCGACAACCAGCCAGGCACAGAAGTAAGCCTCTTCGAGCACCTCAAGATTTCGATGAACCATGTTATCAACAACCTGGGTCCACACAAGTTGCCACTCATCGGAAGAGCCGACTGGAACGACTGTCTGAACCTGAACTGCTTCTCCTGGGACCCTAACGAGAGTTTCCAGACCACCGAAAACAAGGGCGAAGGAAGCAAGGCAGAGAGTCTGATGATAGCCGGTCTGTTCGTGGTTACCGGCAAGGATTATGTGGCTCTGTGCAAGCAGCTTGCCAAGGAAGCTATGGAAAGCAAGGAGGGCGAAATAGCTGGTCTTGCAGAGGAAGATTATTTGACAGAAGCCGAGCGCATGCAGCAGGCTGTAGATGAGATGAACGAGGCTGTGAAGCAGCATGGATGGGACGGTGAATGGTTCCTCCGCGCTTACGATTTCTTCGGCAACAAGATTGGTAGTGATAAGAACGAGGAAGGCAAAATCTTCATCGAGAGCCAGGGCTGGTGTACGATGGCTGGTATCGGTCTGGAAGAAGGACTCTGCGATAAAGCACTGGATAGCAGCAAAAAACGACTGGAATGCGAGCACGGACTGGTACTGAACAACCCAGCTTACACCACCTATCATGTAGAAATGGGTGAGATTTCTTCTTATCCTGAAGGCTACAAGGAGAACGCCGGTATCTTCTGCCACAACAATCCTTGGGTCATCATCGGAGAGACGGTAGCCGGTCGAGGCAACGATGCCTGGAGCCATTATACCAAGATTCTGCCTAGCTATGTAGAGGAAAAATATCAGACACTTCACAAGGTAGAACCTTACGTAAACTGCCAGATGGTAGCCGGTAAGGATGCAGCCAAACCGGGCGAAGGAAAGAACTCCTGGCTCACCGGTACAGCGGCATGGATGTGGTATACAGTATCAGAATTCATCCTCGGCATCAAGCCAGATTATGAAGGTTTGCTCATCGATCCTTGTCTCCCAAGCACCGCTAAGGAGTATGAGGTAACCCGCAAGTTCCGTGGTGGCGAATACCATATCACAGTAAAGAATCCTAGCGGAAACCAGAAGGGCGTGAAGCAGATTACAGTGGATGGCACTCCTATCTCAGGCACCATCATTCCTTGCGCTGAAGGCAAGCATGAAGTAGTGGTTGAGATGTAAAATCAGCCAAATCTCATCAAGTTACGATTTGAAAGTTCAATGTAACGAAACTCCTTTTCATACCCATACGTCGTGTTTCACAACGTATGGGTATCACAATCAACACTTGACCCCTTATTTCAGGGGGTCAAGTGTTTTATTTATCTGATAATCTGATACTTAACTTTTAACATAAGCACATATTCAACAGTATCAAGAGTAAGATTCTAAGTCTCTATCATTGACTCAGTTCCTCAATAACTCAGTTCCTCAGTTTTTTTCTAGGGGGTATATAGCCCTTATAGTTCAAAGTTGTTTTAAATTATTATATATTATATATTATTATATATATATATTTATATATATATAATAAACTTCTAAATAAAGACAAAAGTGAAGGGTCAGAGAAAAACTGAGGAACTGAGTTATTGAGGAACTGAGTCATTGTAGTAAAAACATCATAACCCTCGTAAACACCTGATTTACTGCTTAACTCTATACTTTAAGAGAGCAAAGCTATGAGTTGCGACCCATAAAACTATGAGTTGTCACCCGCAAAACTATGAGTAAGGAAGTTTAACTACTTTCAATCTGAAAGCATATTTCAAACATTTCCTTATCACACCCCCAAATTTGGCAGTATCAGAGAAAATTCGTATCTTTGCACGGAATTCCATCCATTTCTTCCATTCCATCCATTTCATCCATATCTACCATACCTTCTAACACCTTCCATACCGCTCCTTCCATGCCATCCCCATAACTTCTTCCATCCTATCCCCACAACTCCTTCCGCCCAGCTTCCGCACGCGTCACTCCATCCGAAGTATTAAAAGGAAAAAGATAAAAAAGGTATGGCTTTTCGAGTTATTTTTTGTACTTTTGCAGCCGATAACGCATTTTGCGAACAAAACAGGATTCTTTAAAAGAAAAGAAAGGAAATAACAATGAAGAAAATATTATACTTTGTGGCAGTCCTGGCTGCTGCATCCTTTATCACTACGATGGGTACCAGCTGCAAGTTTGCACCCGACCAGCATGACGGCGACACGGTAGCTGCCAGCGAGTTTTACCCGATAGATACCTCTGCGGCTCATGCCAAGAAGATGGCGAAGATTGCTGCCATCAAGAACGGAAAAGACAGTGTAGGTATCTATTATGTGGGCAGCAATTCTACCAAAGACCTCATCGAGCTCGTATCCTATCCTTCACGCCGCGACACGATGATGTACAGCAAGACCCGACACATAAAGGTGAAGGGCAATGCCGACATCAACCACGTGGTTCGTGTAGACTTCTATCTCCTCAATGGCAAGGATTCGCTGGTGAAATATGTGGAGGAAGTGGAGCTCAAAACAAATCATTGAGCACCACTTCATTCTGGGCTATGCCCGAATACATATTCCGCTGAAGACCATAACTGCTGATAAACGTCAGTTGTATCGACTTTCGGGTCTTTGTTTCCTCCATAAAGCGGACGATTTTGTTTCTCAGAATCTTCTCGTAATCCTTATTGATGGCAAAGTCACTTTCCGAAAACTTCATTTCACAAAGATTAATGGTATTGTCACCACGCTCTATCACCATGTCTATCTGGGCTGCCCGCTCCGCCGCCCCGGCATCACTCTTGCTTCGCCAGGAATACAACTGGGTAGACACACCAGAAATTCCCAACCGCTGCTTCACCTGGTCGATATGATTCATCGCCAATATCTCGAAAGAGACTCCAGCCCAGGCATAAAAACGGGGCGTGCGCTGCAACTTGCTCCAATACAGAAGATTACGGAATGAACTATCGCGCAGGAAACGGAAATAGAACAAGGTGAAGAAATCTACCAACTGATAGAGAGACTTTCGGGTAGAACAGCCATAGTTGACATACTTTCTGATGAAACCGCAAGATTCCAGATTGTCGAGAATCGTGGTCAACGATTTGCCCGACTTCATCCCTGTGGCATCGGCTATTTCCGAGCGCATCATACCATAACCACGCTCGTTCAGGCATTCTACCACTTTGACGTATGCCTCAGAATCCTTAAACAGAGAGCGATAGAGAATCGTAAACTCATTGTACAACTGCCCATTGGGATTGAACAGCAGACGGTCTATATTCTGAGCCAAACTTAACCGCTCGTCCAAAAGATTCAGGTAATATGGGATTCCTCCCAATATCATATAAAGTTCAGCCAGTTCATATCTGGACAACATCATCCCCTTAGTATTCAGAAAAGCTTCCGACTCCCCAAGAGAAAAAGGCTGCAGGAAAAGACGATGAGTAAGACGACCATAAAGTCCGCCATGGTTATTGATAAGTTTATCCATCATCCAGGAAGTGGCAGAGCCGCAGACAATGAGAACGATGTCGCGACGTGCAGAGGCCCATCCATTCCAGAAATGCTCCAGGGCAGAGATAAAATTAGAGCCTGCAGTATCCATCCAAGGCAGTTCATCAAGAAAAATCACCTTACGTTCTATCCCGTTCAAAGAGTCGAGATAAGAGATAAGCATCTCGAAAGCATCGAGCCAGTCGTGGGGAACAGAGGTTACATTCCTATCATAACGTCGAAGCGTATAAAAGAAGTTTTTCAACTGCTCCTGTGTGTTTCCGCCCGCCAATCCTGATGTCTGAAACACCATTTCCTGCTCAAAATATTCGCGCACAAGAAACGTTTTCCCCACTCTGCGGCGTCCGCATACTGCCACAAATTCCGACTGCCTTGACTCGTATATACGTGCCAAGGTATCCTGTTCACTCTTTCTGCCGATAATATTATTCTTCATTTCTTATTCTCCTGCTTTAATTTCTAACCATTTGCAAAAATAGCAAGAAAAAAGTAATTATTGGCTATTTCTTATATAATTTTCAGCCAATAACACCTATTTTTAAGCATTATTGGCTAAAATGAGCGGCATATTTAGCCAGTAACCATAAAATCAGCATAAAAAAAAGGCTAGCGCTTATCAGAAACGCTAGCCTTTTTCGTATTTTATCTAACCTGAATTTCAAATCACTTAATAGCCTAAGCCTATAACTATAAATTATAAACTATAAGCTATCAACTAATCATAGAATCCCGGCTGCTTATACTCAATGCCCAGTTCATCATCTACTGTTGCGATGACACCCTGAATCTGACCCATGGCAAACATACGGCCGAGAAGAGTGTAACCGGCATTGTGACCATGATTGCTCTCATCGAATACGCCACCTGGCTCATCAGTGAAGGTCATACCGTGGTCTACTCGCATTGGCAATCGACGGCCGGAATTGCACTTGCCTTCCTGCTCAGCCTTCTCGAAGATGCGGCAAAGTTCAATGAGATGGCCGCGACCACCCAGGTGAGAAGCCTCTGTAAAGTTGCCGTTAGGGAAGATGTAGCAAGAGCGAAGATGAACAAAGTGAGTGCGGTCGGCAAACTGCTTAGCCATTGCCACACAGTCGTTGTGCTCGCCGGCAGAGAATGAACCTGCACAGAAAGTCAAACCATTGTGCTTGTTTGGCACAGCATCGAGCATCCACTGGATATCCTCGGCACGACCGATGATTCTTGGCAAACCGAATACAGGATAAGGAGGATCGTCTGGGTGAACACACATATTGATATCGTACTCATCGCAGATAGGCATGATAGCCTCCAGCCAGTACTTCATGTTCTCCTGCAACTTCTTCTTGTCGATGCCATCATAAAGTTTCAACAGGTCGCGGAACTTCTGGACAGGAGCAGAATCGCCCTCGCTGAAGTTACCCGATACGAAGCCCTGGGTCTTGATGATGATATTCTCTACCAGGGCATGATCCTGCTCTGGTGTAGAAGTCTTCTTGATTTCATCAGCCTCAGCCACCAGGTCTCTGCCCCACTTGTGCTCCTTAGAGAACTCAGCCCAATCCTCACGAGCGTCTTCACGCTGCAGGATATAGATATCAAAGTAGGCGAACTCGCCCCAGTTCATATAGAGGTTATTGGCTCCGTTAGGATTCTCGTGTGCCAAATCGGTACGTGCCCAGTCCAAAACAGGCATAAAGTTGTAGCAGATGCACTTGATGCCTTCCTCGCCCAGGTTGCGGAGACTTTCCTTGTAAACCTCAATCTGATGATCACGGTCAGGACCGCCATATTTCAGGGTTTCAACTACAGGCAAAGACTCTACCACGCTCCATTTCATACCATAAGACTCGATGTACTCCTTGAGTTCATGAATCTTCTCGCGTGTCCAAACCTCACCCAGAGGAACATCGTGCAATGCGGTAACGATGCCCTCAACACCTATTTGCTTCAACTGTGCAAGTGTAATCTTATCCTTCTTGCCAAACCAGCGCCATGTTCTTTCCATATATATTATATAATGTATAAGTTTTAAAATGAATTATCTTGCAGAAACATATTTATGCAATGTCTGTCTTACGGCACCCTTGCCGGCAAAGAGTTCCTTCACCATGCCCTCAATCTGCTCGCCGAAGCCAGCCTCATAGAGATCGAGACCAAATACATCCTTGCGACTGTAGAGATTCTTGAGGCATGAGTAATCCTGATCAGCCTTGCCCACCTCCAAAGGAGCCACGATAGCCTGGAGTTCTGCCAGCAATGGGTCAGAAGATGGCTCAAATGGCTTCAGGTTATCATCCAATGCCTTGAGATAACGGGCATAACCTGCCAATACCAAAGGAATCAGCACGAGATTGCTCTTATCGAGACCGCGGTCGATGTACTTCTTGATAGTCTCACCGAAACGGATAGAGAGTTTCTGGCTGGTATCGGTAGCGATACGCTGAGGAGCATCAGGCATGAACGGGTTAGGCAATCGCTTGTTGATAACAGTGCCGATAAACTCGTATGGGTTCAATACACCTGGATCTGTTACTACTGGCATTGCCTCGATGTAACCAATCTTCTGGATGAAGGCACGAAGGTCCTCATCAGCCATCTCGGCAGAAATCAAGGTATAGTCGAGCATGCAACCATAGATTGACATCGCTGTATGGAGAGGGTTCAGACAGGTGGTTACCTTCATGGTCTCAACCTCATCTACAGTCTTGCGGGATGTATAGAGTGCACCGCCCAACTCCAATGGCGGACGACCGTTGGTATAGGTATCCTCGCAAACGAGATACTGCACTTCCTCGGCATTTACGAAAGGAGCGGTGAAAGTATGCTTCTCGGTGATAATCGTATTGTTATCCTCGAAACCATCCTCAACGAGCATCGCCTGTACCTTCTCGTGTGGACGAGGAGTAATCTTATCAATCATAGACCAAGGATAGGTTACCTTGCTGCTGTCGTTGATATAATCTACGAAACCAGCCTCAACAATACCATCCTTTGCCCAGCGCTCAGCATAGGCCTTTACGCCAGCCTTAACATGGTCACCGTTGTGAGAACAGTTGTCGGTAGACTGAAGAGTAAGTGGCAACTTGCCAGCCTTATAACGCTCATAGAGAAGAACGGTAAGCTTACCCATAGCAAATACTGCATCAAGACCACGTGCCAAATCGGCATCATTGAAAGAATATCCCTTCTCTGTGATGGTGAAAGTTACCATCTGCAAAGTTGGAGCCTGGAAAATCTGAACCAGACGCGCCCAGTCGTCAGCAAACTGCTTATCCGCCTTGAGGCTTTCTGTGATAGAAGCGATGACCTTCTTCTCGATGGTTCCGTTGCTCTGGAGGCTGACGAGAAGCGAGAGGTTATTGTAAGGGCGATAAGCCTTATCGATGATTTCGTAGTCGAAGCTTTCTGCCACGATTACACCACGATCATACTTGCCTGTATTGAGCGCATCGTTGAGGATGGCTGCCGGGAAAGCACGGAAGATGTTACCTGCGCCGAAGTGAACCCAAGTAGGCTCGTCGTGAGTCTTCTTAGCTACGGCTGCGATGTCATACTTAGGAAGCTCATAACCCTTAGCTTCCCATTCTGCAGCATTAAAGCTGTCTGAAAGAATTTCGTTCAGTTTCATGATTATACAGTATTTTTTGATTGTTTCATGTACTCGCCTATCTTTCCGAATAGGCGTGGCAAAAATACAAAGAAAAATCGAAACCCGCTCATTTTAAAGGCTATAATTTCATAAAATGAACGATTTGCAAATATATTTGAACGAAAAAGCAAACGTCACGGATCAGATGAACCCGTTTTTTAACGATTATGTTACATCAAATAAAAAAGGGTTACATCAGAAAAACAGAAAAGAGGACGTAAGTTCTCGCCCCCACATCCTCTTCTTTTTATCTTTAGATTTCATTTTCCTATTCTTCCAGCGATTTAATCTGCTTTTCTATTCTTCCAGCGATTTGATTTGCTTCTTCGGCGTAACGCCAAGTCCCTTCAGGCTCTCTACCCTTCTCATCACATTGCCGGTGCCGTCATAGAGTTGCTTCTTCGCCTTATCGAAGGTTCCCGAAAGGCGGGTTATCAAATCGCCGATGCCCAGGAAAGTATCTTCGAAGCCAGCTACCTTATCATACAGGTCAGCAGCCGTCTTCACGATTTTCTCCACATTCTTGTTCTGCCGGTCATACTGCCAGAGATTATAGGCAAGCTGGAGTGCCATGAGCAGATTGCTTGGTGAGATGATGATAATCTTCTTCTGGTAAGCATAGCGGCTGAGGTCGGGCTGCTGCTTCATGGCTGCGATATAGCTGGTCTCGTTAGGAATGAACATCAGTACGAAGCCGATGGCATCATCCACCAGCTTGGAATAGTCTTTGGCTGCCAGTTCATCGATGTGCTTTCGTACGCTCAGCGCATGTGCCTTCATCAGGCGTTCCTGTTCAGCCTCATCTTCAGCTGCCAGAGCATCGGAATAGGCAGTAAGCGAAACCTTGGAATCGATGACCACACTTCTGCCTTCCGGGAATCTGACGATGACATCCGGACGATAGTTCTTTCCCTCTTCATCTTTCGTATTCTCCTGAATGAAGAATTCCTCATCTTTACGAAGTCCGCTGTTCTCCAGGATGGTTTCCAGCACCATCTCGCCCCAGTCACCCTGCATCTTGCTGTCGCCCTTCAATGCCTTGGTCAGGTTGGCTGCATCGGAGCCGATCTTCTCGGTCTGCTCCTTCAGGTTCAGTACAGCCTGCTGCTGTTCCTGCTGGAAGAGTTTCATCGTTGCCTCGAAAGTGTTCTGCAGTTCCTTCTTGTTCACCTCGTTCTGGGTTTTGCTCTCCTCTACCGATTTCTTGAAATCAGCAAACTGTTCCTTGATAGGTTTCAGGAGTTCATCCATCTGCAGACGGTTGTTTTCCTGCAGAGCCGACTGCTTGGCAGCCAGCTGTTCAGCTGCCACCTTCTGCTGTTCTATCGTCATTCGCTGCATTTCCTGCTTCAGACTCTCGAGTTTCTGAGCCCACTGCTGGTCACTTTCCGCCCTGAGCTTCGCCGCATACAGCCGCTCGTTCTCCATTTGAGATTTCATTAATTGAACCTCAGAAGCATGAGATTGTTTCAAGGATTGAACCTCAGAAGCATGATGCAGTTTTATCTGTTCGATGTTAGCCGCCAGCACCTGAGCCTTCGCTACGAGCTGGGTTTTCTCCTCTCCAGCACTTTTTGCTTCCAGCAGTTTCCCCACGAAGAATCCGATGGCAAGCCCTATGATGATTCCAATTACTATTTCCATTTATCCTTGTTTTGAATGATTCTGTAAATCTGCAAAAATTATGATTTGCAAAAGTAATCATTTCAAGACATAACACCAAACATCATGGGGGATTCTTGTAGATATTTAACTCTTCAGCATTTAACTATGCAAACAAAAAGAGCGCACCACTATTGGCACGCTCTTTTCTTTAACTCTTCTTTTAAATATACATTATCGGTTGGCAGTAGACCACTGATAAGTATCAGTGCAATGGATATCAGCACTCTGGTCGGCAATCATCAATTTGAAGTCGCCTTCCTCCAATCTCCATTTGCCATTCCAATCTACGAAGGCCAAATCGTCTGCCTTTAATTCAAATGTCATGGTCTTGGTCTCACCAGGCTGAAGTTCCACCTTGTCGAAGGCACGGAGACGACGGCCATCAGGCACCATACTGGCGATGAGATCGCTACTGAACAGGAGGACACTCTCCTTGCCTGCCACCTTGCCCGTATTCTTCACATCCACGCTCACCTTGATGATGTCGCCGTGGCGGAAATCAGACTGAGAAACCTTCAGGTTGCTATATTTGTAAGTGGTATAACTCAAACCATATCCGAAGCCCCACTGCTGGGTAATCTTCGCATTATAGTCGTAAGCACCTTCCATCGTACCCACCTCCTCACTCTTCTTGAAGTCATAGTTGGCGAGCGAATTGATTTCCTTAGGATAGGTGTAAGGCATCTTGCCACTGAAGTTTGACTTGCCCGATACCAGGTTTGCCAAGGCATCGCCGCCCATGTTGCCAGGGATAAGGATGTTGATGATGCCCTGTGCCAATGGTTCGATGTCAGCGATGAGACGAGGGCGACCTTCATTCAGCACCAAGATGACAGGCTTGCCTGTCTGAGCCAAAGCCTTGACCAGATTACGCTGGTTCTCTGAGAGCCAAAGGTCGGTCAGGTTGCCCGGAGTCTCTGTATAGGAGTTCTCGCCAATGCAAGCCACGATGACGTCGGCATCCTTCGCTGCAGCCACTGCGTCCTGAATCTGAGGTTCGTTCTCCTCCCAGTATTTTCCCTTCTCATTATAGGTAACACCCTGGTTCAAGATAACATTCTCCTTACCATACTCATTACAGATTGCCTCATAGATGGTATTGTACTTGCCGGCAAACTCATCGGCACGATGTCCCTGCCAGGTATAGCTCCATCCACCGTCCAGGCAGCGCATCTGATTGGCATTAGGACCCGTAAGGAGAATCTTCTTGCCATGCTGCAAAGGAAGGATATTACCCTCGTTCTTCAGGAGCACCATACTCTCGGTAGCTCCCTCCAAGGCGAGCTTGGCAAACTCCTCACCACCAAACTTAGGATAATTCTTGAGTTTCTGGGTTGGATTCTTGAAGAGGTCGAGACGGTACTTCATGCGAAGTACACGGCGACAGGCATCGTCGATGCGACTCATCGGAATCTTACCTTCCTTCACCAGTTCAACAAGATAGCCACAAGCATCGCAAGAATAAGGTTCCATAATCATGTCGATACCGGCATTGATGGCAATGCGGAGCGCATCCTTCTTGTCCTTTGCCACCATCTCACGAGTATAGAGATTGTTGATGTCTGCCCAGTCGGTGATGAGCACACCATCCCATCCTGTCTCTTCCTTCAGCCATCCTGTCAGGATGTCCTTGTTGGCATGCATCGGCATACCGTTGACGGAAGCGGAATTCACCATCACGGTTAAGGCTCCAGCCTGCAGACCCGCCAGGAAAGGAGCGAAGTGCTTCTCTCGCAAGTCGGCTGGAGAGATATAGGCTGGCGTACGGTCTTTACCGGTCCAAGGCACACCATAGCCCATGAAGTGCTTCATGGAAGTGGCAATGTGATACTGGTCGATGTTGTTTGGGTCCTCGCCCTGGAAACCATAGACCATCGCCTTGCCCATCTCTGAACTGAGGTAGCAATCCTCGCCAAAGTTCTCCCAGATGCGAGGCCAACGGGCATCACGACCGAGATCAACTGTAGGACTGTAAGTCCAAGGCACGCTCACCGCACGAGTCTCATAAGCGGTAGCCTCAGCCGAACGGCGAGCAATCTCACGATTGAAGGAGGCAGCCACATTGATGTTCTGCGGAAAGAGGGTTCCGCCCTGTGTATAAGTAGAACCGTGGTTCTGGTCGAGACCGAAGACACAAGGGATGCCGATGCGCTTCATCGAGATCTTCTGGATTTGCGCGATGTACTTCTCCCACTGCTTGGCTGTAGGAGCGCAGGTATTTGGAGCGTTGAGGATAGAGCCAATCTTATAGCGGGAAAGGATAGAATCGGTCTTGTGCTCGTCGATATAGAACACACCGTTCTTGTCGTTGGCACCAAAGAGGTCGGTCACCAATTCCATCATCTGACCTATCTTTTCCTCCAAGGTGAGTTTCTTCAGGGTTTGTTCTACCTGAGCCTCTATCTTAGGGTCGCTCTTGATAACCGGAACATTGGCACTGGCTGTATAAGCCAATGCCAACATTGAAATAGATAATAATATTTTCTTCATAAATTCAAAGGTTTGACGTTTTATGATAAAACGGAAAACTTTCCAATATATTATTCAATAGTTACTTTTTTTACGGTGTAACCGTCACCCACGAGGAGGAGACCATTCTGCTCTGTCAAGAGCTGGATAGACTGGTCGGTCAGTTCAAACTTCCATGTAGCAGGTCCATCCACCAGGATGTCGCCACGCTCAGGGTCGCCCTTACCAGTAAGGATGTTATTCCACCAAGAGGTAGCAGCGGTACCCTGACCATTTCCATCTACATAGACACGGAGGATGGTGCCCACCTTTACCTTTGAGAGGAAGGTATCCTTCAAGGCATCGAATGGTGTACTCCATGTCACGGCAAACTCACCTTCCCAGAGGGTGTTCTCCATAGATGGACGTGGCTCTGTAGTTACCTTGATGGTACCGCTAGGGAACTGGTTGCCCTCACCATCTACCAAAGTGATATCATAGTCACCATTCTCCAAACCTGTAGGAGCTGTGAGCTTCAAGGCTGTGCCCTCTTCGAGAACCTCGAAGGCTACTTCCTTGCCACCTACCAACACCTTAGCTACTGTACCGAGATTCTTGCACTTATGGATAGTGGTCTCAGCACCTGGAGCTACCCAAAGCTCGACGGCATTGGTACCCAAGACTGGGTCATCGGCAGCAGGAGTTACGGTAACTTTCAAGGTGCGGGATGTGCTCTTACCCTTGGTGGTGGTTGCCACAATCTTCAGTTCATGAATACCTACAGGCAAAGTCTGGTCGATAGTATTACCTTCGGCAATCTGAGTGCCATCGAGCAACCATGTCACAGTGGTGTAGTGAACAGGAGTCACCTTGATTTCCAACTTATAATTAGTCTTGCGGTCTATCTTGGAATCAGCCAAGTCGGTGTTCAAGATACGTGGATTGTCATCTTCGCTGACGGTGAAATATGGATCATCGTCAGAAGAGCAAGAAGACAAGGTAGATGTACCAGCCAGTGCGAAACCCACGGCTAAGAGCATCATCATAGCCTTCAAGACTTTTCCCTTATATTGTTTCATTGTCTTATTCATCATTAATTATTCTATTTATTGTCCTATAAAACTCAACATTTAACATTAAGCATTAAACACTACTCACTGTATCCCTTTCCGAATGGAGGATTGAAGTCTGGCTGAAGGTTTACATCAGCCTTGTCCCACCAGAGGCGCTTGTGCCAGTTGTCGGTACCCCCCATGCGGTCGATGGCAGCCTTGTAGTTGGCATTGTTGTACTGAGCTTCCAACTCAGGATACTGCAAGCGGACAGGCATTGACCAATCGGAATCCGTATAAGTGAAACCATTCTTGGTCAAGCGGTCACGATTCAAGATGGCAGGATAGTCAGAGCGGCGCATGTTAGCCCAACCCTCAGAAGGGTTCATCATGTGGAGAATCCAAGCCTGGGTGTTGATGGTCTCCTTAGGATTGTCACCCAACTTGTTGTTGGCAATGAACTCATTGATCTCATCCTCAGAAATCTTGTTGGACGTGAGATAGTAGTTGTTGAGCAACTCCATGCTGGCACGAACACCAGCCTCGTAGTGACTCTCAGCATCACCACCACCTACATTCCAACCCTTGGTGGCAGCCTCAGCCTTGAGGAACTCTACCTCAGCATAGCTCATCAAGTCGCCAGGACAAGAAGGCATCTCGAAGTCGATGTTCAGGCAAGGACGACTAGCTCGGGCTATATAATCAGAGTTGGCATAAGTGTTCTCGTCTATCTCTGCATACTTCTTCAAAGTAGGAAGGTCATCCAACGTAGGTGGATTCATCCAGTCTGTGTACCAGGCTGCACCAGGGTTGCAAGGCTCCTCACCGAGGTTCTTGCTCTGGAAGTAAGCCAGGAAATCATCGGTCAAGTCGATGTTCTGCTCCTTGTCTGGCTTCACCTGACTACGCTTGATGTTGTAATAGTGGCGACAGATGCGATAGAGACGAGGGTCGTTGGTATTCTGCAACTGATAGAACAAGGTAGAGCATACCATGGTAGGCGATGTGGCATCCTGACCATAGAGAATCTCTCCCAAGGCATTGGCACGGAAATCGTAATCGTTGGCTCCATCATAATAGGTAAATGGAGCATCAGCATACTTGATATAAGCATCATCTGCTGCACTGGCGATAGCACCGGCAGCCACAGCCTTCTCAAACTCCTCCTTTGCCTTCTGTGGATTAACATCGGAAATGCGCATGGCATAGCGCATACGGAGTGCATTGGCATACTTCTTCCACTGAGCTACATCACCACCCATGCTGGTGACATCACCAGAAATGTGGTCGGTACCTGTGCCAAGCTGCTTCTCGCAAGCGTCAAGTTCATCGAAGAACCAGCTGTAGAGTTCCTCTACGGTATCATACTTAGGGGTGGAGATACCTGAGATATAACCCAGACCTGCCTCCGAACAAGGCACGTCACCGTAGGTATCTGCCAAAACTGCCGTGAGATAGACACGGTGGATACGAAGTGCCGCATTCAAGTTTGCCTTGTCAGCAGAATTGTGGATGGCATCCACAAGGTTCTTGATACTGATTTCATAATAGCGGTCCCAAACTCGACGGGACATATCATCTTCTCTGAAATTAGAACCAGCGTAATTGGTTACATTCCAACCACCAGCGAAATACTGTGGAAAACCAGATATATAGTTACGGTAGGTATCCATCAGACTGAAGTCACCGTAAGTCTGCAACAAAGCTGTTGTCAACTGTGCGTTAGGGTCGAGCTCGTTCACCTTGGTCTTGTCGGTATTGATGTTGCTCAAGGTATCATCAGAGCAAGAAGTCATCGCAGTGCCGGTTGCCATCAGGGCGAAAGCCATCATCAGGCTGCTCTTACCTATATATTTCTTGATTATATTGTTCATTTTCTTACCTTATTATATATTAGAACTCTTCTAAAGAAATTGATTCATTTTTTCGAGACTAGAACTTCACGTTCACATTCAAACCATAACTCTTGCGAGATGGCAGGGAACCATATTCCAGACCGAGACCTGAGGTGTTGTAGCTGGAGTCTGGGTCGATGTTAGGAATGTTCTTCCAAACAATGAATGGGTTACGAGCCACGAAGGATACGGTCAAGCCTTTGACATACTTGCCCAGGATGCTCTCTGGGAAGGTATAGCCGAAAGTAATCTCACGACACTTCACGTAAGAGTTGTCGTAAACGAAGGCACTCTGCACGCCATTTGCCACATGCTTCCAGTAATCTTCAGGGTTCACGGCGATGTCGTTCTTGCGATAAGTACCGTCGCCATTATCGATAACACCCTCTACGACAAATCCCTTGCAGTTACCTGCTTCACGCCATGCGGCAAGGTCCATACCCGAAGCCTTGCGAGCCTCCTCGGAAGTGTACCACTCCTCACGGCCTGCCAATGTTCCCTTTGCCTTACCTGTCTGGTATGCAGAACGCATGGACATAGAGTAGATGTCGGCACCTACCTTCACATCGAAGGATGCAGAGAGGCGGAAGTTCTTGTAGCTGAAGGTTGAGTAGAAACCACCTGTCCAGTCCCAAGTAGAGTTACCGATGGTCTTGACCTTCTGGTCAATCTTTGGAAGACCAGTAGCTGCATCGACAACCACCTGTCCCTTGTCGTTGTAGAGGAAGTCGTGTCCACGGATAGCTCCATAGTTCTCGCCAACCTGAGCACCTACTGATACACCACACCATGTGGCCTTGGCAAGCTCAAAATAGTCCATGCCATCTACGAGCGACTTCACCTTGTTGGTATTCTTCGAGAAGTTGACACCCAGGTCCCAAGCGAAGTCCTTGATCTGCAAGGCACGGGCATTGAGGGCAATCTCGACACCCTGGTTCTGAATCTCACCGGCATTGATGAGGCGGTAAGCATAGCCAGAGGTGGTGGTTGAAGCCAAACTCAAAATCTGGTTCTTGGAGTTCTGGTTGTAATAGGTGGCATCCAAGCCCAAGCGTCCGTTAAGGAACTTCATCTCCAAACCTACCTCGTAAGAACCTGTCATTGTAGGCTTCAAATCCTTGTTCGGCTGTGTTGAGTTGGCTATCATACCGATGGTATAACCCGAGTAGCTGTACTTGCCCGTGGTATAGTTGAGTGCCAACAGGTATGGATCGGTATCGCTACCTACCTTTGCCCAAGAGGCGCGAATCTTACCATAATTGATGAACTTCTTGTTCTTGATAAACTCAGAGAAAACCAAACTACCCGATACAGATGGATATACGTATGTATTATTATTTGTAGGGAGCGTAGACGACTTATCGCCACGGAGGGTTCCCTCCAAATAGTAAGTATGCTTGTAGCCAAGGCTTGCGCTGGCATAGAGAGAGCTGATCTGTTTCTTGTACATGCTCTCACGAGTGTTCTGTTCCTGATAGTTCATGATATTCTGGATGCCATTCATCTGCTGGTTAAGACCGACGTTGGTAGTGGTCTTGTTGTTCACCTTGAAGATGTTACCACCAGCGGTAGCGTTGACATCGAAGTCGCCCCATGAGTTGTTGTAGAGGGCGAGTATCTCGGCATTAAGTGTGCGGTTGTTGAAGATTTGGTCGGTAAGCTTTCCGGCAGGAGTTCCTGGAGTTGTCTTGGCAATGAAGTCCTCGAAGTTCATGCTGTTGATATCGGTACCGATAGTACCCTGCAACTTGAGGTGCTTGTTGATGTTCCAGATTGCCTTACCCGTAAAACGGAACACGTCCTTGTCGGATGTATTGCTGTTCTTATAGAGATCCCAGTATGGGTTCTTGTTATACTGATCGTTACCATTCCAGTTGGAGTAGTTGCCGTCGGCATCCTCATAGTGCTTCAACCAAGCCTGGTCGTAGGTACCAGCCAGGGTCATGAGGTTCTTACCCACGTTGCTCTGAGAGTCACCAAGGGCAGGACGGTTCTTCACCTTCTCACGAGTATAGTTGGCGGTGAAGTCGAAGTCAACAGGACCAGCTGAGGTATTCACACGGAGGTTGAAGTTGTCACGACTCATATTGGTATTTGGCAAGATATCCTTGTTGCGCATATCGGTAACAGAGAAACGCATACCCGTCTTACCGGAATTAACTGAGAGGATGGCAGAATTCTGAGTGGTGAAACCTGTACGGAAGAAACCAGAAGCATTGTTAGGATGCATCATGAATGGACGCTCCTCGCCATCGAAATACTTGAACATGAAGTCATCGGCCTTAGGTCCCCAACTGGCATTGGTACCAGAAGTGCTCGAATTAGGAAGCTCACCATTGTAGCCAGCACCGTATATCTCCTGGATGTCGTCCCATTTAGCCAACTGAGTATCGATAGTATAAGAACCATTGTACTCCACGGAAATTCTATCCTTCTCTGCCTTCTTAGTAGTAATCAAGATAACACCATGAGAAGCACGGCTACCATAGAGGGCTGAGGCAGCAGGACCTTTCAATACGGTCATCGTCTCGATGTCGTCAGGATTGATGGCAGAGATACCATCACCGAGGTCATAACCACCAGCTTCACCAGCACTGCCAAAGTTGGTATTATCCAAAGGCACACCATCCACCACGTAAAGAGGCTGGTTATTGCCTGCCATTTCTGTATTACCACGAAGAAGCACGCGGGTAGAACCAGAAGCACCGCCAGCGGTGTTCTGCACAACGAGACCAGCCACCTTACCAGAAAGAGAGTTGATGACGTTGGTTTCCTTCGCCTTGGTAAGTTCCTCACCTTTAACCTCCTCCAAGCCATAACCCAAAGCCTTGCGGTCGCGCTTGATACCAAGGGCGGTAACAACGACCTCATTCAAGGCCTTACCATCCTCTTGCATCGTGATTTTCATGCCATTAGCAGCTTTCACGGTCATTGTCTTGTAACCGATGTAGCTCACTTCGAGCGTTGCTCCAGGCTTGCAGTTCAACGTAAAGTTACCATCTATATCGGTAACGGCACCGTTGGTTGTACCAGCCACCTTCACGCTAGCGCCAATCAAGGTTTCGCCAGTGGCATCCACCACTGTACCCTTGATGCCTTGGTTCTGCTGAACGCTCATCGCTGCATTGTTCATCTGGGCAGCGAGAATGGCAGAAGCAGGCATCCACATCAAACCTGCACCAAGCAGGCCGAGAAACATAGTTTTCTTTCTCATAATTGATATTTTTGTTTTTAGTTTAACATTATTCTTTCCCAAAGATTCCTTCGAGAATCCAAGGAGCATTCACCTTCATACTCTTGAAACGGTCGAAGATGCCATACTTCTCAGAGCCGTTGCCGAAGTGGTTATTGTCCCAAACGAAAGTAGAGAAGCCTCGTTTGCGAGCCTCCGTAGTCAAGAACTTACAGTAGTAGGTCATGTTTTCATGCACTTTCTCTGAGTTTGACTTATAGTGATCGGTTACTCCCCACTCTCCTATTACGATACCCAGTCCTTTGTTGCTCCAGGTATTCACCGCCTTGTCGAAGAAATCCGTCATCGTCTTCTCGTTTTCTGCAGGTATCTTGCCAGCATCCTTGTAGGCATCACCCCAGTAATCGTAGGTGCAATCGCCGGCGTAGCTCCATGGCTGATAGTAGTGGAATTCCACACTCATATAGTTGTTGCCATTGCCTTCGGCATCCTTTGGAATGATGAAATCTCCATTTTCGATGCCAAACCAAGGGTTGCAAACGTAAGTCTGTAAGATGAGGTGGCGCTTGGCATTGTTGCCGCCTGTGGCACGAACCATATCCACGAATATCTGATTGTAAGCATTCTGCACTTCGAGGTTCTCGGCAGTAGGCTTGCCCCAGTTGTCCCTGATGTGAACCTCATTGGTACCGGCGAAAGCCAAGCGACTGTCATAATTGGCAAACTCAGAGGCGATATTCATCCAGAGGAGCGCAAGCTTCTGGCAGTTTTCTTCCTTATATTGATAGGTAGGACGACCTTCGAGCCATTTTTCATGATGCACATTGATGATAACCTTCAAACCGTTGTCAAGGCACCAGCCCACCACTTCCTTGATACGGGCAATCCAAGCCTTGTCGATGCTCATCGCCTGAGCGTTGGTAATGTGGCACTGCCAACGGATTGGAATACGGATGGCATTGAAACCTGCCTTCTTCACGGCTTGTATCATCTTCTTGGTAACAACGGGATTGCCCCAGGCTGTCTCTGCATGGATAGAACCATCAGGGTTGCCAATCTGCATCGACTCACCATCCTGTCCAGGAGCTGAGCACTCGAATGCGTTGCCAAGATTCCACCCCACAACATCTTTATTCCATTGCTGGGCAGTAGGTATGGATTCGCCTACACCTTCAGAACTGCCGGATGAGGGCAACGTACTTGCTTCGCATGAGAGACATGTGAAGACGCCTATTAAAAAGAGGCTAAATTTCAAAAAGTTCCTTTTCATTTTTATGTTTATATTGTTATTGTTTCGTTTTTTAAATAACTGTTTAACTTACGTAACAGAATCTGGTTGCAAAGATAAAGAAAAGGAACTTCCAGAGGGTTAGATAACAAACAAAAAAGGTTTCAATTCAGACATATCGTCTAAACAGAAACCTTTTCTTTGAATTTAAAACTCTAATTTACAGATACTTACTCGGAGAAACCCCAAAGTGTTTTTTAAATACAGTACTAAAGTACTTCACATTTACAAAACCGGCTTTCACAGATACATCCAGCACACTATCCCCCTGTTTCAGGAAGATTGCAGCCTGCTCCAGACGTATCAAACGCATAAAATCCTGCGGACTTTGGCCCGTAAGAGTCTTCAGCCTACCATAGAAAAGCGTTCTGCTCATCGCCATCTCTCTACAGAGTCGGTCGATATTAAAATCTGTGTCGCTCAGATGAGCCAACACCAAACGGGTAGCTTTATCTACAAAAGCCTGGTCTTGCGGATCCAGAACAGCTTCTGCCACATTTTCGAATGTCTGGCCTTGCTTATTCAAGACAGTATCATCCTTTTTCTCTTCAGAAACTCCAGTAGGTTCCAAGTGTTCATAGGATGAATCAGAGCCCACAATCTGCTCGGAAGAAGCAGACTCAGAAGCAACCTCTCCTCTAACAAGAGCAAGGCTTCTGTCCATATAATACTGACTCAACCGGCGACGATTCTTCAAAATACTGGCAATCTTACTCGCAAGAATAGCAGTATCGAATGGCTTGGCTATATAGTCATCAGCACCAAGTCCGAGTCCCTCTATCATAAAGTCACGACCAGCCTTAGCAGTCAGCAGGATAACAGGCAGCCATGATGTTTCCTTATTTTCCTTGATGCTGCGACAGAACTCATCTCCGTGCATTCCCGGCATCATGACATCAGAAACAACGATATCACATACCCCGCCCTCTTTCAAATATTTCAAGGCAGCCTCTGCACTCTCCACATCAACTACTTGATAAGAATCACCAAAAGTCATTCTGATATATTTGCGAAGATCTTCATTGTCATCGACAAAAAGAAGTGTATCCGTTGAAACATCAGCATCCTGCAGAACCGCAGAAGACACAGTCTGGCAAGTTTCATCATGCTTATCTTCAGCTAAAGAAGATTCAGTTACAACATTTTTCTTTTCTCCAACAAGCCGGACAGAAGAATCTGTTACATTACCTAATGGCATCTTCACACAGAAAGTAGTACCCTTTCCTTCCTCACTTACGAAGCTAAGCTTTCCTCCTAATTTCTCTACAAGCTTTCGTGTAAGCATCAGTCCTAATCCACTTCCCATTTCCTGAGAATTTATCGCATTAGAAGCCCTGAAGAAGGTCTTGAAGATACTCTTTATTTCGGCCTTTGGAATACCTATACCTGTATCACATACATGAATCATAGCCATCTTGCCTTCAACAGAAGCCGACAACGTAACCTTTCCACCTTGAGGTGTATATTTGATAGCATTCGAGAGAAGATTTTCCAATATCAGATCCATCATTTTGACATCAGAATAAATCTGTTGCTGCGGACACGTTTCAATACACAGTTGAATATGCTTCTCCTGAGCTGCCAATACAAACTTTTCCAACTGCACACGTAAAAGCATCGGCAATTCTATATCTTGCAGGCGAACCTGTTCGGCAGACTGCTCTACCTTTTGGAAGTCAAGCAATTCTGTAACCATCTTCAATAGTTTGTTGCCGTTGCGATGCGCCATATCCAAGAATCCACGACTTTTCTCACTCAAGCTGGAATCATTAGCCAGATTATCAAGAGGAGCCAACACGAGACTCAAAGGAGTACGTATGTTATGGGCAGTATTAACGAAGAAATTGATTTTCTCATCATAATACTTTCGCTGTAAGCGCTCTTTGTAATACTGCCAGACAAAATATAAGATGGCAGCAAAAATACAGAGATAGATAATCCATGCCCACCAGGTATTCCACCAAGGTTGGGCTATATGAATCTCCAAAGTTGTTTCTCCCAATTCTCTACCATTACTTCTGCAGATAGCCTTTACATGAAGCACATAACTGCCCGAAGGCAAATTTACAAATCGTGCCAACTGATTAGAAGATGGTTTACTCCAATTACGGTCGTATCCTTCCAAATAATATTGATATTGGATATCATACTGGTATTGATAATTGATACTCTCGAAAGAAACAACCAGCGTATTCTCATTATGGCTAAGACTCAATTTGCCTTCCTTCAACATTTCAAAGAGACATTCATTCCAGTAATCGGAACGTTCGACACCTTCAACCTCAACACTATGAATACGAAGTGGAGCGGCATAATTCAAACCTTTGGCAAACATAGGAGTCAAAGCGACAACTCCATCGTTGCTGCCAAAAAGCACCCTGCCATCTGAAGTACACGCAACAGACATTCGGTTATACTCACGTTCCATTCCCTTAAAGATGTTGAGGTTTACTATCTTACCCTGTTTCATGAACGCCAATCCTTTATCCGTACTGATCCACAAATTGCCATTAATACCTTTTATAAGTCCATAAACAGTATTAGAAGGCAAAGCGTCCTGATTAGTATAACGCTTAAACTTCTTTGTCAGGAAATCATAATCATAGAGTCCTCCTCCATCCGTTCCAATCCAGATATGACGGGAATCCTGAAAAGCCATACTGTTGACAAACAAATTAATGTCTTTTTCGGGATACTGTTCAGGATAAAAGAAACGACGAGGATGCAAAGGTTCACGCTTATCAATCAAATAGCCTCCATGCGAAGTTCCTACAGCAATAAAACGCTTATCCGGTGATTCCGTGATGCATTGCACTTCGTTGACAGGCAGATAGAATACCGACTTTCCCGTTCCATTCAAATTATATTTATCTGAAGGGAAACAAGCCATATCTCCATCCAAACATCCCACCCAAATATTACCATCGCTATCAGTAAAAAGACTGAATACGTAATCACTCTTCAACATTCCTGTTTCCACAGAATAAGCAGGCATACTAGTGCCATCAGCATGAACCTGATATACGCCATTACCATAGGTACCAACCAGAATTCTGCCGTCTACAGTCTGACAAATCGTAAGCGCCACCTTATTATATAATCCATGATGCCAAAGACGAGTCTGCGCATCATAGACACTTACTCCTTTATCTGTGGCATACCATATTTTCCCATCACGGCTTTGGAAAACATCGTTCACACAATTGTCTATCAGTGATTGATTGTTGAGATATTCATGTGTGATATATTCCAATGTATGTTTCATCGGTATTGCCAAATCTACTCCTCCCGAGTAAGAGCCTGTCCATAAATCGCCAAAACGATCGCAGCATAAGGTATATAATCCATTACCATTCAACACGTTACCAGGGCGTCCGTCTGTATCAAGCAAGAGCTTGGTTTGTTTATCCGAACTGTCATAAGCATATATTCCTGCTCCATCTACAGCCATCAGAAGAGTCTGCTTATCATATAAAATGATTGAACGTACTGGAATTTTAGGAATGTTTTGCAAAGATTGGAAATCAGCAGATTTTATCAGCTTCCAAGTACGATCATCCATCACTTTAACTCCTTCGTGAAAAGTACCCAGCCAGATACGATGTCCCGCAGTATCATGATAAGAGGATACTACAGAACTGCCACTAATCTTCTTTTCTAACTTCCGGGCAGACATCGAATAGCAATAAACATCTTTAAATGTTCCTATCAAGAGTTTCTGACCTATAAATTGGATATGATTAATATAGGTATTTTTCAATACAAACCTACCCTTAGCTGTCTCCCGAACTATCTCCTTTCCATCAGTAGCTGCTGATAAGCAATAAATGCCTCTATCCATAGCTAACCAGAAATTGCCCTTTCCGTCTACCAACAGTTCGTTCAACACGATACTTCCACCTAAAATTTTCTGAAGATTACATTTCAAAACAAATGTATCTTTCCTCTTATCATAT
>OGYZ01001012.1_pt1 | contig 23207 bp, 18 predicted proteins | sample 1576681 | NCBI WGS metagenome assembly OGYZ01 (sample SAMEA3541480, study PRJEB24748) | human gut metagenome | biome: human gut; feature: human-associated habitat; material: faeces | place: China | collected 2012 | reverse complement strand
TCTCGCTCCCTTAGCACGGCTAAGGTAAGATACAAGGCAACACCCGAAAAACCGGGAACCTCACGTTCACTCTGTCAATGCTTTACTGCGTTTCTCTCTCGAAAGCGGGTGCAAAATTACGCACTTTTTCTCAAACTCCAACTTTTACACGACTTTTTTTGACCGTTTTTCAAAGTTTTTTTCGTAAAACACTGGAAAACAGGTATGTTACGCGGCATATTTTTTTGTCATACGCAGAAGGAGGAGGAAAACATGCACAATAATATTTATTGCGCGGGCGGGCGAATGTGCGCGAAGGAAAATACACCGCATTATCCGCAAAAAGCGGCACAATGGAAAAACAACGCCTTCTTTTCATTAAAACAACGGCATATTTTCACTAAAAATACACCTTCTTTTTTAAAAATTACAGCATATTTTTTTCAGCATAATGAACAGACTGATTATCAGTACCGACGGAAAAAGACTATAACTGAATTTCGCTATCGGTTTCTGACATAAATCCAGATCAAGCTAGCAGGTTAAATTCCCTATCATATACATGCAGGATATAAATAAAAGGCTCTACACACATAAAAGTATTACAAATAGAAACCAAAACGCAGAAAACAAATGCTTAAAATTTATCTTTTTCAAAAAAATTATACAAAATATTGATTCGTTAATATATTTTCCATACGTTTGCATCCGTAATCTTACAATAACTAATAACTATGAATTTAAAGAAGCATTCTAATTGCTTGTCGCAAGCCATCCCCCCAATCAAAAGTTGGCTACATGGCAACAAGCTTAACTATCTGGCTCTGGCCGTAAGTGTTTTTCCAATCGTTAGTCCACAGATACATGCAGCCACGGAAAACAATCTCAACCAAACTGTTCAATCTGCTCAAAGCGATAAGGTTACTTACCAAGGCGTTGTCATCGATGAAAACGGCAATCCTTTACCAGGTGTAAACATTACCTATAAAAATGCTCATGGAGTAGGAGTCATAACAGATATAGACGGTAAATTTACTTTTGCCATCCCCTCAAACATCCACTCGCTCATATTCTCATATGTCGGAATGAAAACACAGACGGTTCGTGTTTCCAATCCTTCCGAGAAATTAAAAGTCCGCCTGGAACCGGATGCCGTATCCTTACAGGAAACCGTAATTACCGGTATCTATACCCGAAAGGCTGAAAGCTTTACCGGATCTATGGCTACTTATTCGGAAAAAGAATTGAAAACAGTCGGCAACCAGAATGTTCTGCAAAGTTTGAAAGTACTTGACCCATCTTTCATTATTCTGGAAAATAATCTTGCCGGATCTGACCCGAATGCAACCATGAACCTCAATATCGGAGGTAACACCAACATCGTAGGTCTGGAAACAGAATATAGCACTAACCCTAACCAGCCTCTTTTCATTCTGGATGGATTTGAAACCACTCTATCGACCATTACTGACCTGAGTATGGACCGAGTAGCAAGTATCACGATCTTGAAAGATGCTTCATCTACTGCTATTTACGGTTCGAAAGCAGCCAATGGTGTAGTAGTTGTGGAAACCAAAAAGCCAGAGGCCGGAAGACTGAAATTTAACTATAACGGTAACTTCGGTATCGAATGGGCAGATTTGACTGACTATAACCTGATGAACTCTTCCGAAAAACTTGAATATGAAAGACTAGCTGGCTATTATGGTTCACTCGACTCAAACGGTAATATCATCGATGAGTATTACAGGAGTCTTTATAACCAGCGTTTGCTGAGAAGTAAGCAGGGAATTGATTCATACTGGCTGAACGAGCCTTTGCAAACAGGTTTCACTCAAAGCCATAACATCTTTGCCGAAGGAGGTGATGCCGCTTTCCGCTACGGTATCGGTATGACTTACACACAGACAAACGGTGTAATGAAAAACTCCAGCCGTGACATTCTGAACGGAAACGTACAATTGACTTACCGTATTGATAAGTTTGCATTTACCAACCAGACCAACATCACTAATACTGATGTAGAAAATCCAACAGTTTCGTTCAGTAAATTTGCACAAACTAACCCATTTTACGACAAATACAATGAATATGGAGAAGTAGAGCAAGTCATGGAAGAGATTATATCTGCCACTTCCGGAACCCAGTACATCACCAATCCTCTGTGGGACTTCAATCAGAGCAGCTATGACAAGAGCAACCAGCTGACCTTTGTCAACAACTTCCAGATTGAATACCGTCCGATATCGGAACTCCGCATCAGAGGAAAGTTCGGTCTTACTGTAGGACGCTATAATGCCCAGGTATTCAAATCACCGGAAATGAGTGAGTTTCTGACTACCGAAGTTCTGAAAAAAGGAAGCTATAACGAATCGAACACAAAATCTTCTTCATACGACGGAAGCTTGGACATTTCTTATGGTAAGACTTTCGGTGAACATACTGTCAACGCCATCGGAGGTATGCAAATCAGCGAAAACCAATCTAACTTATCTATCTTCCAAGCAATAGGTTATTCCAGCGACATGTTCTCGAATCCGAACTTCTCAAACGGATATCCAGAAGGCGGTAAACCAAGTTCTTCGATTTCCAGAATCAGACATGCCAGCTATTATGCTAACTTCAACTACGGATATCAGTTGCGCTACTTGCTGGACTTCAACCTTCGTTCCGACGGTTCGTCTGTATATGGAGTAGATAATCCGTTCTCTACCACCTGGTCATTAGGTTTAGGATGGAACATTCACAACGAATCGTTCTTCCGTCAGAACAACATCCTCAACTACATGAAGCTGAGATACTCAGTCGGTAATCCGGGAAATGCCAACCTGAATGCTAAAATGGCTAACAGCGTATATACTTATTATACCAGCTATCCGAATATGTTCGGTCTGTCAGCTTTAGTCAAGACATGGGGTAACAGCGGACTGAAATGGCAACGTACCAATGAACAGAACTGGGGTCTTGATGTAGAAATGTTCCAGAACCGCCTGCGCCTGAACGTAGACTATTTCAGAAAGAAAACCGACCCGTTATTGCTGGACATCGACTTCCCGCCTTCTTCTGGTATTACATCTGTTCCGATGAACATTGGTGCCATGAGAAACCAGGGTGTCACTTTTACAGGAAGTTACATCATCATCAGAAAACCGGATATGAACTGGACAGTAAATGCCAACCTGCGTCATATTACATCGGAATATTACAACATAGGTGATCTGCTGGAGAAATACAACGAAAAAGGACGTACCAACCAGAGTCTGATCCGTTACTACGACGGAGCCAGCCCGACAGCTCTTTATGCAGTACGCTCAGCAGGTATTGACCCGATGACCGGTAATGAAATATTCATCCGTAAAGACGGTTCGTATACCTTTAAGTGGGATTCTGCCGACGAAGTAATCTGTGGTGACTCTACTCCGGATATTGAAGGAGCATTTGGTTCCAGCTTCTACTGGAAAGGATTCTCTATCAATGCTATATTCAGCTATCGCTATGGCGGACAAGCATTCTTGTCTACCCTGTTCAACAAAGTAGAAAATATCAGCGACGTTCAAGTAAAATACAATCAGGACAAACGAGCACTTTACGGCAGATGGCAGAAACCGGGTGATATCGCCAAGTTCAAACGTATCGACGATACCACTGTAACCAACATGTCTTCCCGCTTCATTGCCGACGACAACACACTGGAATTGTCTACTCTGTCTGTGGGATATGAAACCACTACCGGAAAATGGCTGCAATCCATCGGTGCTTCTTCATTCAATGTACGCATCTATGGTAATAACCTCTTCCGCTTATCTACCATCAAAGAAGAACGTGGTATCGATTATCCGTTCTCCAGAAAAATATCAGCCTCTATAGGAGTTCGTTTCTAAATTATAAAACATACTATTATGAAAATAAAAAATATACTGAAAAGCCTAATACTCATAGTCACCCTTAATTTCACAGCCTCATCGTGTGCCGACTGGCTGAAGGTAGATATGGAAGACGGTATCATGGAAGACAAGCTGTTTAGCGAAAACGAGGGTTTCTTTACAGTACTCAACGGTGCATACAGCAGCCTGAATGAATCATACGGAAACGTTCTCTCCATGGGAGTCATCGACGTAATGGCCCAATACTACAATGTACCGGCCAATGGTAGTCACCCTTATAAAATATACGCAAACTACAGTTATCAGGACAAGAGCTTTGAAACCACCTCAAGTACCATATGGAAACATCTGTATGGCCTGATAGCCAATATCAACGTATTGATAGAACACTGTGACGAACCGGAAAGCGCCCTCTCGGCCCGCTACTACCCTATCGTAAAAGGAGAAGCACTTGCCCTGCGTGCCATGATACATTTCGACTTGCTGAGATTGTACGGTCCCATCTACTCCAGCCAGACCGAATCATCTTCAGCGATTCCTTATCTGGATGTTCCTAACAACAACAACGTTGTTCCCATTCTTTCAGCCAAAGAAGTATGCGGAAAAATCCTGAGAGATTTAAACGAAGCAGCCGAACTTCTGAAAGATGATCCGGTACGTACAGATGGTGTGCAGACAGACGATGCGGAAGAAAATCCCAATCCTGTTTATCTTCGCTATCGCCAATATCGCTTGAACTATTATGCCGTTCAAGGATTGCTGGCAAGACTCCACATGTGGATGGGCAACAAGACAGATGCATACAACTGTGTAACAACCCTGCTTGCCGAAGTTGAAGAAAAACAGACATTCCCATGGGTAACCAAAGCAGCTGCGACTTCTACTTCAGCTCCCGACCGCGTATTCTCTACCGAAGTGATGTTCGGACTCTACAATCCCAGCCGCGGAACTTTATTCGACGGACTGTTCGGAAAAAGCCTGGAAGGTGATGCACTTACTTTCGTAGGAGGATTGTCGGGCGACGATTCCAAGCTGGCACAGTTCTACGGTCCTAACAGCAGCAGTGACTACCGCCGTAAAATGTGGGAAGAAGTAGTAACCAGTACCGACGAAGAAGCAGGAGTAAGCACAGGTATCACATATTCACTGAAATACGAACAAATCACTACAGACGACTACTTCAAGTTCATGATTCCACTCATGCGCATCAGTGAAATGTATCTGATACAGGCCGAATGCTCCAACAATCTGGAAGAAGTACAAAACTGTCTGCACCAGATCCGCTGGAACCGTAACCTGACTTCGGACGAAGTTGTGACAGAAGAAAACAAAGACCAGTTGATTACAGAAGAGTTCGCACGCGAAGTCATCGGCGAAGGACAGCTTTTCTTCTACTACAAGCGTCATGCCATGGAAGAATTTGCATCGGGTACAGATGTAACGAACACCTATAAAATGTTACTATCCAATTATGTAGTACCTCTGCCAAAGAGCGAAACAGATAACAGACAATAAAATCTTATCGTATGAAAAAGTTATTGACCTATATATGCATGCTGGCATTTGCCGCACCGTTTACCTCTTGTGAAAAAGAGATTATGAATTACGAAGGTGTAGATGGACTATACTTCGATGTCCGTTGGGGTAAAGAATTTAGAGACCCCAGCCAATGGGCACATCAGTATTATACCCCGGTAGAGTTCGGTGCAATGACCGACGAAGCTTACTCCGTACAATTGCGTGTAGCTACCAGCGGTACAATCAAAGATTACGACCGTCCGTTCAGCATTACTATCGGAAAAGACAGTACCGATGCTGTAGCAGGAAGAGATTATGTAGATTTTGCCAAAGACTATGTAATCAAGGCAGGAGAACGTTATGCTTACATCGATATCACTTTCAACCGTACTCCGGAGATGGTGGACGATACACTGACTCTGCAATTGCAGTTACTGCCCAACGAGCACTTTACCTGTCCGTTCACTAATTACGAAGACAATCCGAAGTACGACAGTCCAGAAACCAAATATGGCTACAACTACGATGCAACCTTCCACAAAGTAATAGTCAACGACGTAATGGTGCAGCCGGAAGGATGGTGGGGAAGCGATGCCGGACTTGGAACCTTCGGCAAATTCTCACGTAAGAAATGGTTGCTGATGATGGAGGTTTCCAATACTACTGTAGAAGACTATGCAGACAAGACAATTATGCCGATGGGACGAGCAGGAGCCATCGGTGAGTCACTTGCCTTGTATCTGTTGCAAGAAGATAAAAAAGGAAGAGAATATGCCGTCCTCGAAGAAGACGGAACCATGATGCACTGTCCTAGTGTCAACACGATAGACCCTAATGCATGGTCATTCGGTGACACTCCAGACGACTATTATAACAAATAATCATTCAAACAATAAACAGGACTTATTATGAAACTGAATCATATATTATACCCAGCCATGTTCGGCTGCCTTTTCAGTCTCTACTCATGTGTAGAAGACAAAGGCTCCTACGACCACTTGCCGGTCAACGAAATAACCGTTACCGGTACAGAGAAAACATATTCTGTACTGGCCGGTATCACTGAACTGACAATCGAACCAACAATAACAGGAAGTATATTGGGAGAAGACGACAGCCAGTACGAGTATACCTGGTATGCCTGCAAAAAAGAACTGGGAAGTGACAAGCATACTCATACCGTACTCGGAAATGAGAAAAACCTGAAAACGACTGTAGTCATGAATCCGGGAAGTTATTATCTGTATCTGATTATCAACGACCATTCTACGGGTATGGAATGGGTTATCTCAGATATGACACTACAGGTCAGTACCTCACTGACTACCGGATTTTATGTATTGGGTGAAAAAGAAGACGGAGTGATTGGAATGGACTTTTTAAGCATGCCAAACAGCGAAGGTGACACTACTATGATACACGATATCTTCACCAATACAGAACAGCTCAAGGGAGCAAAAGATCTGTTGTATACCGGATATATCTCCAACCCGTCGGTAGCAGTCAACTTATGGCTGATTACCGAAACCGGTTCTTACAAGCTGGAGAATTCCATTCAGGAAAAAACAATATTCGATATCGACCCATCGTATAACGAGGGATTCACCTTCCCATCACAGCTCATCAAACATCCGGTGAAAGTAGCCGACCAGTTCCCACATCAAGGAATATACGGTAAGGCGTATGATACAAGCAATCGTGGTTTCATTACCGAAGACGGAGTTTTTGCCAACAGCATTATTTCTGGAGAGATCTTTGCTAGTCCAATCAACCGCTACGAATCATCCAGTACGAAATTATTCAAGCCCTACCCTCTCGGCTTCTGTAACCCGTATGGAAGAATGAGTGCAGTTGTATTTTATGATATGGATGCAGAATGTTTTGTGTACCTGAAAAACATGTATACCAAAGTATGTGCTAAAATGACTGAAACTCCGGGAGCATTCCCTTGGGAACAGAACAAGCGTACCATTGTATACGGTGAGAATGGTCCGGTAAACAGCTATGCACTGATGAAGAGTACGGAAAACAATACGGATTACTTTATCTATCAGATGACCATCAACTATGCAACTGTATCTAAAAATAGCGCATACAGTTTCAGTACAGCCGATGCGACAGATATCGACAAGGCTACATTCTACAGCTTCTCTTATGAATACCCCATTATGATTTATGTGGCAGGCAATAATCTGTACCAGTACAATTACGAAACGAAAGCATGTAAAGTTGTAAAGACCTATCCGGGAGAAATAACTTATGCCAGCTTTGAATGGCAATCTCGTGGAGAACTGGACATTGTAGTCTGCACATACGAAGAAGCAGCAGAAGCCGATAAGAGGGGAACCATCTACAAATACACCATGGGACAAGACTTGAACATCGTGCCAATCATGACCGGTCCGGCTCTGGATAAAGAATTTGTTTATAATACTCCTCTGAAAGTCAAAAAAATAGAATACCGTAACTGTCCAAGATAATTTACGATACATAAGAGATTGCCGGAAAACAGCATCACATGTAAATAGAAAGCAATTTTCTGACAATCTCTTTTATTCAATCACATAACATTTTTCGATTTTACCTATATGAAAAAAACACTTATAACACTTTTATTTGGTCTGACACTGGCAACAGGTACCGTAACAGCTCAGACCAACTTCCGCAACATTGATTTCAATGAAGCGCTCAAACAGTCACAAGCAGAAAACAAACTTGTATTCATCGATTTCTATACAGACTGGTGCGGTCCTTGCCGGAAGATGTCTAAAGAAGTATTCCCGCAAAAACAAGTAGGCGATTTCTTTAATGCACAGTTTGTCTGCATTAAACTGAACGCAGAAAAAGAAGGAAAAGCACTTGCACAGCAATTCAATATAAAGGCTTATCCGACTTTTATCATTGCCGACCAGCAAGGTAATGCAAAAGTAACCATTACCGGTGCTTTCCCTGCCGATGCCTTCATCACGAAGGTAAAGAACGAACTAAATCCGGAGCTGACTCCTGAGCGTATGAAACAACGTTACGAAAGTGGTGAAAGAACTCCGGAGCTCGTTAACGCTTATGCCATGGATTTCATGGAAAAAAAGAAATACGATGAAGGGTATAAAATCATTAATGACTATTTCAACTCACTGACAGACAAACAGAAACTTTCGGCAGAAAATCTGTTTGTTTTCTCACGATACACTTTTGATATCTCCGACCCGAAGTGTCAATATTGGGTAAAACATATCAATCAGGCTGACGCAAAAGTAAAAGAAGAAGCATTGACCCATATCCAGAAGCTATATCATTCGGCTCTTTCTACTTACCTGTCAGGCTATACATTCGAAGAAAACAAATATAATGAAGCAGAATATCAGCAGACGAAAAAGGATATCCGTTCACTGAAACTTGACAAAAAGTATCCTTTCGCACCAATGTTCGAACTGATAGAATGTTATGCCAAAGGAGATAAAAAACAATTTTTCGAAATGGTAAAAAACAAGAAAGGAGAATTAGACCAAAAAGATTTCGAGCTTATCCTGCTCAATGTAACTCGTCTGTTCCCCAACTCACCGGAATTGACACCGGAGATTATCAGTTACATCAGAACTTCGCTTCCTGAGCTCCGTGGATCAACTATCATGATGCTGGGACGTGTATTAATGAATTTGGAAAAAAATTAATTGTCAGCTTTTTTAAAATTTCAAGAGAAACCTTGGCTTTTTGTCGGGTTTCTCTTTTTTTATATCCGGTACTTCCCAAAGTACGGACATAAAAAAAGGAGTACCGCTGTACTCCAACCTTTGTTAACCTTAAATCTAATACTATGAAAAACACAGTGCAAAGATACGGAGTATCTGGGAATTAGCAAATAATCAGGCCAAAAAACTGTGTTTTACAACATAAATTAAGAAAACAGACTCTGTTTGTAACAGTGATTCACAAATAAATGATTCCTTACAGCCAGGAAAACAGACACAGCCACAAAAGAAAACTGAGTTCCAAGAGGCAACATGCCATCTTTAGAACTCAGTCTATCTTAAAAAACTATGAAGCAAAAATATATTTTAAAGAAATAAAACTCATTGTACAGTAACTTCATCGATAAAGAACCAAGAAGGATGTCCTACTCCGTAATGCCAGTGAGGACATACCTTTGTTCCGGTGACCTCTACTTTCAGATAACGAGCCTGCAAAGGTACTTCCGAGTCGGCTTTTACACCTCTGAAAAGCACCATACCCGAACGCTCTTCAGGCATATCGATGGTCTTCCACAAATGATATTCTTTTCCGTCGGTTGAATAGCTGTACGATACACTCAGCGGGAAGAGAATCCACTGCCCTATCTGATGCAAGAAGTCTGTTTCAATACTTCTCACCTCTTTCACCTCGCCCATATCAAGAACGAAAGCTCCATCGGTTCCTTCCCAGCCTACCCAGCTCTCAACAAAACTGGAACCACCAAACAGTCCGTCGGTCAGTGCTGTTTCACCTAATTTCATATAACGGTCATGAGGTTTCTCCAGCCAGGTTACTTTGGCACCTTTAGCCAGATTGACTTCTTTTCTCGGCAAATAACGCTCGCGGTACAGTTTACAGTAATCCATTGCATGATTATTACGTTCGTTTAAAGCCGGATCACCCATACGTTCTACTTCTTTTTCAAAATAATCCAGTTTCTGAACAACAGCAGTAAAGTCTTTTTCCTGCTCAGTACGCAAAAGTTCCAACTCAGAATAGAGCAACGGAAGACGTGCTCTCTTTACACGTTCCAACAGCACCGGATCATTGCTTACCGAAGCTTCAGCCTCATCGAAAAGCTGCTGATAGCGCTTCATCAAAGCTGGACGAAGCATACCGTTTTTATGTGATACCGGAGAATCATAAATCCACAAACGCAATCCACTTCCCAGTAAAGCCCCTTCCATCACTTTGATATAGCGGTATAAATAATCTCCTGCTACACCATAATAACCGTTCAGAAAATGCTTCATCAACTTATCAACATCAGCATCCGGATTCCACATCAGTTTGGCAACAAGATAAGCTCTCAATTCGGCAAAATCGCCACACCAGCTACCTGCTATCTGAGAGAAATGCATCTTTACATGATGATCACGGAAGGTACGTATATTATCCTGCAGAATATGAAAATTCGGGAAAGGTGACAAATAATTGTCGAAATTAATTCCATAGTCCCATACAAAGAGATTGTCTGATATCTGCGACCAGCCTTCGAGGGCTTTCATAAACTGACGTCCACTCGCATTTTCGGTCAACGAAACTTCTCTCTCGCAATCAATATCACATAACATCACCGTTACATTAGGCAAAGGCTTGATATGCTTGGGAGGATTCATCGTATACAAATAAGCAAGTGTAGCAAACTCCTTGTCAGGGAAACGTGCAGCCAACTTATTCAAGAAATAAATCATAGAGCCAGATAAAGCTCCTTCTTCCTCGTCTATTTTCCGGCAGTTTTCACATGTACAGTTTGTATAATTTCCATCATTCTGACTTACACAAATCAGCTTCTTGTCAGGATTCGCCTTAAAAATAGAATCTATACGCTGCGATACTATTTCGAATACATCCGGATTGGTCAGACACCACTGACTGGCTTTTCCCGGATGTCTTTTTCCGTTGAAATATGCATAATACTCGGGATGTTTCTCGCCATATACTTCAGCCGGAAGCAACTTGTCGAAAGTATGTACCCAATATCCGGCTGCAAATGTTTCCTGAGGTTCTTCCAGGCGGTTCCACCATTTATAAATGGAATCACTCCGCATGGCATAACACTGACTCTGACGATAGCGGAAAGCCGGGTTGTCCACTTTCTCTATCATGGGCAGGGAAATATCAGCCGACTGCTTCAGTGAGTACTCGTTTTCTCCCCAATAATCTACTCCCAGATAATCTTCGAGCAGAGAAACCGCTCCATAAACTACTCCATTAGCCTCACCGGATATTTTTAAGATACCACCGGCAGTAGACAAAGCATAGCCATCTTCTTTCACTCCGGCAGGAGCCTGTCCACCAATCAGTATATCCCCTTTCTTTACTTTACGGTTTGCTACAACTGGAATATCAGCTCCCGAAATACGTCCTACAAAAAGTTGCAGGATATTTGCTGCTGTACGGTTCTCTCTGGTGTCATCTTGTAGAATAATTACCGATTTAGTCTTACCACCCCTGACTAAATCAACTTGTGCTTCTGCTTGCAGGCAGGAAGAAGCCAGCAAGGCACAAAAAGCCAATTTTGAAAATTGTCCTAGTGTTTTCATAATATTTTATCAACAATTAAAAAAAGGTACGGTCTTTCTTAATCAAACAGACAAGAATATAAATCCCTATATATTTTGCCATTTTTTATATTCAACGACAAATATAATAATATTTTTCATAAAGTATAAAATCAATAAACAACTACATCGGAACCAACAAGGCTTATTTATAAAAATCAATAAAAACCCTTTCACCGTCACTAACATAATATGAAAGCAACAAAAAGAACCATATCATTCCCAATCAAGAGTCTGATACGGTTCTTCTATGTTTATTTTTATCTCTTTCTGTTATCGTTGCTTACACAGTACTACATGTGTCGGAAAGGAGGTTTCACTACTTTGGCTTTCAGGCGACGTCCGCGATTATCCAGATAAATCTCTGTATCCGGTTTGGCAAATGCAATCTGTACATATCCTAATCCGATTCCGATTTTACGGGTTGGCGACATCGTTCCAGATGTTACATGTCCGATAACATTTCCCTCGCCGTCCGTCAGTGCATATCCATGACGAGGAATACCACGGTCTATCATCTCAAAGCCTACCAACCGGCGAGTTACACCTTCTGCCTTCTGTTTCTCCAGTGCCTGACGATTGGTAAAATTCTTGCCGTCGACAAATTTGGTAATCCATCCCAAACCGGCCTCCAAAGGAGAGGTAGTGTCGTCTATATCATTGCCATACAGACAGAATCCCATTTCCAGGCGAAGCGTATCACGTGCTCCCAGTCCGACAGGTTTAATGCCATATTCAGCTCCGGCTTCAAATATAGCATCCCAGATACGATCGGCATCCTGAGGATAAAAATATAATTCAAAACCACCCGCACCGGTATAACCTGTATTCGAGATTATCACATTCGGTACTCCAGCAAAATCACCTACACGGAAGGTATAATAAGGTATTTCCGAAAGATTAAGAGAAGTGAGTTTCTGTAAAGTATCAATAGCCTTTGGTCCCTGAACAGCCAACTGAGCAATACGGTCGGATGAATTTTCGAGTTCCGCCCCTACCGTATTATGAGCCACACACCAGTTCCAGTCTTTTTCTATATTAGCTGCATTGACCACCAGCATATATTTATCGGGTTCATAAAAATAGACAAGCAAGTCATCGACGATACCTCCGGTTTCATTCGGGAAACAAGTGTACTGCACTTTTCCCGGAGTAAGTACAGCCGCATTATTGGATGTAACCTGCTGAATAAACTCGAGTGCATGCGGTCCCTTCACCCAAAATTCTCCCATATGGGAAACATCGAATACTCCTACCGACTGACAGACTGTATGGTGTTCATCAAGAATACCCGAATACTCGATAGGCATGTTATAACCAGCAAATTCATGCATTTTGGCACCGAGAGCAATATGCTTCTCGGTAAAAGGAGTAGTTTTCATCAGATAGAATGTTTAAGGTTAATATTTTATATAATCACCACAGATTCCTCGCTTTCCTGTAAAAACCGACGGTTCATCTGGAAAAGCCAACAATCTGTGGTGAGATTGTGATAAATTTCTTTATCGGATCAGCTTTCTTAGTATCTCTTGGCAGTCAGTTCGGCTATCTTGACAATCACGTTCATAGCCTTTTCGATAGACTGAATAGGAACAAATTCGTAGCGACCGTGGAAATTCAGTCCGCCGGCAAAGATATTCGGACAAGGCAGTCCCTTGAACGACAACTGAGCACCGTCTGTTCCTCCACGGATAGCCTTCACTTTCGGTTCCACTCCGGCTTCCTGCATGGCGGCAAAAGCTATATCAATGATATGCATCAACGGCTCTACCTGCTGGCGCATATTGTAATACTGATCTTTAATATCTACCCTAACCGTACCTTCGCCATATTTTTCGTTAACCTTTTCAGCACATTTCTGCATAAAAATCTTACGTGCCTCAAACTTCTGGCGATCGTGATCGCGGATGATATAAGATACAGTAGCCTGCTCTACCTCACCTTCCATACCGATCAGGTGATAGAATCCCTCATATCCTTCGGTTGTAGCCGGTGTTTCGTTTTCAGGCAGCATACCCACAAACTCGTTGGCTACCAGCAGCGCATTAATCATCTTTCCTTTAGCATAACCCGGATGTACATTTCTACCCTTTACATGTACCTTGGCAGCAGCTGCATTGAAGTTTTCAAACTCCAGTTCACCAACTTCACCTCCATCCATTGTATATGCCCATTTACATCCGAATTTTTCTACATCAAACTTATGCGCTCCCAGTCCGATTTCTTCATCCGGATTGAAGCCTATGCGAATTTTTCCGTGTTCTATTTCAGGATGTTCTTTCAGATATGCCACAGCAGCAATGATTTCGGCAATACCAGCCTTATCATCAGCTCCCAGCAATGTACGGCCGTCGGTTACAATCAGATCCTCTCCTACATGATCGAGCAGTTCTGGAAACTGCTTGGGAGAAAGAATGATTCCCTCTTCCTTACACAGTGTAATATCCTCGCCTCCATAATTACGGACGATATTAGGATTTACATTTTCTCCCGACATGTCGGGGCTGGTATCCATATGAGCTATGAAACCGATTGTAGGTATATCTCTATCTACATTTGCAGGAAGAGTGGCAAACAGATAACCATTGTCATCCAACGAGATTTCCTCCAGTCCCAATGCCTCAAGTTCTGTTTTCAGATATTTGGCAAAAACCAGTTGTTTGGGCGTACTAGGAGTTACACCGGTTGACTCGTCAGACTGTGTGTCGAAAGTTACATACTTCAAAAAACGTTCTATTACTGTCATTATTCTTTCGTTGTTAATAATTCTGTTGTGTAAAAATAGGAAATAGCTTTCGAACAGCCAAACGCATTACCATTTTTTAGCCGTTATTTATAAACGATACTCCCGTTTTAGCATAAAGCAGTTAAAAACACGTACCATACCACAAAGTCTTATAAAAAGACGGGAGCTATAACGCTTTTTTTCTTACTTTTGTCATCGAAATTTATAATTTATGAAAAAAATAATTCTACTGTGCACCGCATGCTTGCTTACCATTGCCTGTCTTGCTCAAGAACCCACAGGCATCTTTGCAAGCGATACGCTTTCCATTCCATCTTCAAACATCAAAAAGAAGCATCAGAAAAAATCAGCAGAACGCAATTTACACTATAATATTCTGGGAGGTCCGAGCTTTAGCCCAGACTTCGGTCTTCTGGTGGGAGGTAGTGCGCTGATGACATTCCGCATGAATCCACAAGATACAACCATGCGGCGCTCTGTACTGCCCGTCGCAATGGCATTCATGTTTAAGGGAGGACTGAACATCATGGTTAAGCCTCAGCTTTTCTTCAAGGATGACAAGTTCCGCATCTTCGGACAGTTCAGCTATAAAAATACTCAGGAAAATTTCTACGGAGTAGGATACAGCACAAACAAAGACTATGTGCGCAGCGATACTACCAGTCAATACCGGTACAGCGGTATACAAATAAACCCATGGTTTCTGTTCCGTATAGGAGAAAGTAATTTCTTCGTCGGTCCGCAAATCGACTTGAACTACGACAAGATAACCGATCCTGCCAAGTATCTGACAGAACAGGAAGATTACAAAAGAGCCGGAGGAGGTACAAGCGGATACAGTAATTTCAGCTCCGGACTGGGATTCTTGCTGACTTACGATACACGCGATGTTCCCGCCAATCCGTACAAGGGAGTTTATCTGGACTTCCGTGGAATCATGTATCAGAAATGGCTGGGAGGTGATGACAACTTTTATCGCTTCGAGTTCGACTACCGGCAGTACAAATCAGTTGGTCAGCGAAAAGTGCTGGCATGGACGGTGCAGACCAAAAATGTTTTTGGAAACAACATACCTTTAAATAAATATGTGCTTAGCGGTACACCTTTCGACCTGCGCGGTTACTACATGGGACAATACCGTGATAAAAGCTCGCACATCGCTTTGATGGAATACCGCCAAATGTTCAATACTGATCAAAGCAACTGGATAAAGAAGGTCATTCATCACCTGGGATTCGTGGCCTGGGGAGGAGCCGGATTCATGGGACCAACTCCCGGAAAAATTGAAGGAGTATTGCCTAACGCCGGAGTAGGTCTGCGCATAGAAGTGCAGCCTCGCATGAATGTCCGACTGGATTTTGGACGTAATTTCATCAACCGACAGAATTTGTTCTATTTCAATATGACAGAAGCATTCTGATACAGTGTAAACCTGCTTCAGAAGTCTATAAAAAGAATAAGCGCAAAATCCATAATTCCGGTAGTTCGGGATGGAATTCTGCGCTTATTTCATATCAGAAAAAGCTGTTTAGAAGTGGCTTGAACCATCGAAACAGTGTGTGCACACCTTGCATTTCGGCAGACCGATAGCCTCTATCAGCGTTTCCAGTGTATTGAACTTCAATGATGTCAGTCCGAAGCGGGCACGGATACGTTCTACCAGTTCCTTGTATTCAGGTGAGTCGGTAGTAGCATACTTGTCCAGCTTAGCATTTTCATCACCTTCTATTTCCTTAATGATACGGCGGGTAATCAGTTCCATATCGCTCTTTGAAGAAGTGAATCCGATAAACGGACAACCGTAAATCAGCGGCGGACAGGCAATACGCATGTGAACCTCTTTAGCTCCGTAATCGTACAATACATTCACATTGTCACGAAGCTGAGTACCGCGTACGATAGAGTCATCACAGAACAGAATACGCTTACCCTGCAACATGGCACGGTTGGGAATCAGTTTCATCTTTGCCACAAGCGAACGCATAGCCTGATTGCTGGGAGTAAAGCTACGTGGCCAGGTTGGTGTATATTTCGCAATGGCACGATGATAAGGAATACCCTTTCCTTCGGCATATCCCAATGCCATACCTACACCTGAATCGGGAATACCGCAGGCACAGTCCACTTCCGACTCATCGGTCTTACCCATTTTGTAACCGCTCATGAAACGAACTTCTTCTACATTACGTCCTTCGTAGCAAGATACCGGAAAACCATAATAAACCCACAGGAACGAGCAAATCTGCATGTCTTCATTCGGTTTGCGAAGCTGCTCCAGTCCGTCAGCACGCATACGGATAATTTCTCCCGGACCTACATAACGGTCGATTTCGTAATCCAGATTGGGCAGACTGCTTGATTCGCTGGTAGCTGCATAAGCACCGTTTTTCTTTCCTATCACAATCGGAGTACGCCCCCACTTGTCGCGTGCCACAATAATGCCGTCTTCTGTCAGAATCAGCATCGAGCAGGAACCTTTGATTTTCTTGTAAACATTTTCAATACCGTCTACAAAATCTTTTCCCTGTACAATCAGCAATGCAATAAGCTCTGTCTGGTTTGTTTTTCCCAAACTCATTTCCGCAAAATGCATATTTGCATCGAGCAGATCTTTTTCAAGTTCAGCCACATTGTTGATCTTCGCAACCGTTACAATAGCGAATCTTCCAAGGTGAGAATTTATCATGATAGGCTGAGGATCGGTATCGCTGATTACACCTATACCCGACTTGCCTCTGAATTTTGGAAGTTCCGATTCAAACTTGGTGCGAAAATAAGAACTTTCCAGACTATGAATAGAACGAACGAAACCTTCGCCTTCCGAATATGTTGCCATACCGGCACGTTTCGTACCTAAATGTGAGTTATAATCCGTACCGTAAAATAAATCGGTTACGCATTCAGCCATTGAGACTGTACCGAAAAAACCACCCATTCCTTTTTTATTTTATAATTAATAGTTCGATTTTCGAGTGCAAAAATACGCAAAAGACAAGAAGTACAGAAGAATGCAATGCGAAATCTTAATACGGTATAATGAAAATTTTCACTTCAAATGTTTTACAGAAGACTAAAGATTCAGTATATTTGCTTTATTGCCTGTTTATTAACCTCTCTAATAATCAAACAAATGAAAAAGATCTCACTTACAAGGTCCGTGTTAGTTACCGGATGTATCCTTATCTCTTCCATACCACTTCAAGGGAAAGCAAAAAATCTCTTTTTGGAACAAGACATACAGTCTTTCTCGGGACATGCCCGGGCAGATACAAGGGTGGCATACAAGGAAAAAAGAGATACACTCATACAAAATGACCATACGTTACTGATAGCCGGACAATTTGTAGAAAATGATACACTCTTTTTTGTGCAGGAATACGACTGTGAGGCTGGAAAAATGTCACGAAACACGTATATCTTTTTGGAACCGGACCGACAAAGCGAGTATTTCCAACCGGACTACTGGATTAATCGTTTCGAAGGTAACCATGAGGATTACCTACAGCAAATCAAGGAACACAGAAACTATCACCTGAAAAACAATGGCACTCCTTACCAGAAAGTAAACACTTTCGGACTACCTGCCGACTGGATTCCTCTGCATTATTTCGACGGAAAGCCCTATGCCTACATTCCGCCTGAAACAGACACTCCAGCTCCCAGAAGATTAACAGACTCTCTTCTGATACAGAAAGATTTTGAAATCTATACCTTTCCACTCAGAAAAAGCCGAAAACTGTCGCCTACTCTCTATCATTTCCGACTTGAAAAGACAGATCTGTTCATCCATATACTAGACGAACAGACCCAGACCGCTGTCTGGGAATATAGGCAAGGAAAGAAAAACTGGTATCACCTGATGATACCTGTCGCTTCTGTTCGCTATTTCGATCTGATGCATAGCATCGCACCTAATCACAAATACTTTGAAACACACCAAGCACCTGTATTCGACTCAGTCAACATAAAGGCTTTATTACAGCAGAAACAACAAAGCAATATTCCCGAAAAAGAATAAACCTAATAACGGAATCCATTTTCCGCTATCAGGATACATCATACCACAGGCATGATTGCTGATATAATGTTTTTTAACAAATAAACATAGGGGGATTCGGTTGCTTTGACGTTTATATGAAAAAGACATTAAAGACTTTCTGTCAAATCCGAGAAAACAATTATAAACCCAAACCATTACCAGTATGACAAAGATTATTTTACCACTAGACTTTCTTTTTTGGGGAGGCATGCAGACTGCCGCATGTGGCGATGAAGAACGAATGACTGAACCGACTGTTTCATCTGGCCTTCTGCCGAATCAGGGTAATCAGGAAATTCCTGCGAACGAATTGCAACAGTACATAGACTAAAATGTTAGTTGACAAACTGACATTTTGCATATTTTTCCCTTCGAGATTCGTTTCTTTTCAGCCTGCAACCGAAGCCGATATTTTCAAAGTAACAATCTCGAAGAGATGCTGCTCATAACCAAGATGATAGATAAAATTTTAACACTTTATGAAGAACAAAACAACTCCTTCCAGAAACATTAAAGCACCTTTTTTAAGGGTATCTGTACATGTTACCGGAAGAGTCAGCTAACTTATCGAGTCATTTTTTTAATTTATCTCGATGTTTTTTTAATTTTCCACAATATTTTTCCAAAAACATGAGGGAGAAATACGCATAAAAGCAGACTTTTCTTTTATCTTTTATGCAGGAATCTGAATAATTTTTCAGTTTTCACTAGCTTACTTTTCTCTCAAACAACAAAATTTGATATAGGCCATGTCAATAATCTTCCGTTTTTCCTAACAAACAGACTACCGTTATCGCTTTATGCTTTCTTTTGGAATCCGGTTGTATACCTACGGCAATGCCTGACTGAAAAATTTTAATAAAAAAAACTGGAAGTTTTTTAAACAAAAACAGAACAAGATTGTTTTATATGCAGAAGAATTAAAGAGGAAAACAATTAGACGAGACTAATTTTATGTACACAAATGTCACCGCTACAACACCGGTGACATTTTTTTTGCACTTAAATAAATTCTTTGGAGGGAATAAAAAAGAAAAAAGGTTGGATTCATATTCCAACCTTTTCGAGCCTCTTGTCGGATTCGAACCAACGACCCCGAGATTACAAATCACGTGCTCTGGCCAACTGAGCTAAAGAGGCAATCTTTACAGCCGCAATACGGCTAAATTTCCATCTATCGGAAAACGGCTGCAAAGATACAACTATTTTTTGAATCAACAAAATTTTTTCGAGTTTTTTTTATCGATTCCTTGATTTTTCTTTAAATTTGGTCAATTGAACCTTCATTGAGTCCACTGCCTGATCAATCCCTTCCTCAAAAGTGTCACATGTCTTTTCTACGAACAACTTGGTTCCAGGGACAGCGACTTCCAGATGAACTTCCTTATTCAAGGCAGTAGCAGGCTTCACGACCTTTAATTGCACCTCTACTTTCTGTATATCTTCAAAAGTTTTTTCTAACTTGGCGACTTTCTTTTCGATAAACGCCTGTAACTTCTCGGTAGCGTCGAAGTGAATCGACTGAATCTTAATTTCCATAGTTACCTCCATTTTTTTAAAAGGTTACGCCCGAGGATGGGCTTCAATATAAACTCGTTTCAACTGTTCAAACGTTGTATGCGTATAAATCTCGGTCGTCGAGAGTTTCGCATGCCCTAACAGTCTTTTCAAACTTTCAATTCCTGCACCATGATTCAACATTGCAGTAGCAAACGTATGCCTCAACACGTGCGGGCTTTTCTTTTTCAACGAGCAAACCCTTGCGAGGTTCTCCTTCACGATTTCTCTGACTTGAACCGGACTCATCCGTCCGCCCTTATCCGCAAGCAAAAGAGCTCCAGACCTAACCATCACTCTTTGTGCTCTTAGAGCCAAATATTCCGAAAGAGCATTTTTAAGCTCGTCACCAAAAGGAACTATACGTTGTTTGTTTCCCTTACCCGTAATCTTTATCTCTTTTTTGATAAAGTTCACATCGTCAACATCAAGTCCTATCAACTCTGACAATCGCACCCCCGTCTCATAGAACAATATTATAATAGTACGTGCGCGTACATTATTATAATCATCGCCCCACATTTTCCTGTCAAGCAACTCATCCATCTCATTTTCTTTCAAGAATTGAGGTAGCGGTCTACTTTCCTTAGGTCCTTTGAGGCTATGAGCGGGATCCGACTCCACATAATGTCTGACTAAAGCAAACCGATAGAACATTTTCAAAGCACTCAACCGGCGATTAACCGAGGTTGCCTTATTTCCTGCATCTATCATATGCTCCATCCAGTCGCGAATCATATCAGAATCAACAGATTCCCAAGTGAAGGATTCAGACAAGTTCCTAGCATACTGCTCAAAGAGTTTCAAATCTTCGCGATAGTTTTCTACCGTCCTCTGCGACCTGTTCAGTTCAGAGCGCAAATATTCCAAGAACTTATCTATACTCAACATAACGTCGTACCTTTTTCATTTCGGCAACGAAGTTACGAAAATTATTTTAAACTACCAAATTTTTTGAGGATTTTTTACTTTTATTCCTCGTTTGCACGCAACTGCTGTACGTAGATGGCGTGTTCCATCTTGAGACGCTTCAAAACAGAAGGCTTGTCATACTGCTGACGAGCACGAAGCTCCTTAACAACACCTGTCTTTTCGAATTTTCTCTTAAACTTCTTGAGAGCTCTCTCGATGTTCTCACCGTCTTTAACTGGTACAATAATCATTTTTTTGCTTTTAATTTATTATGTTAAACTTATGTTATTCAATGCGAAATATGGCAATGCCACAATTTGCGGGTGCAAAATTACATCTATTTTATCAAACTACCAAGTTTTTCTTCAACTTTTTACTCTAAAATGTTCATTTTATGGGTTTTGTAGCATTTTCAAGCCATATTTTCTCCTCTTCATCAAGGAAAGGAGACAATTTTTCATAAACTGAATGATGATAAGCATTGAGCCAGTCAATCTCTTCAGGCAACAACATATCAACATCTATAGGAGTGGTATCTATAGGACAAAGAGTAAGAGGCTCTATCTGCAGGAATTTACCGAACTCAGTAGACATGTAGTCTGAAATCAGCACCGTATTTTCTATTCTTACGCCGAACTTACCTGTCAGATACAAACCAGGCTCATCAGTCAAGGTCATTCCAGCTCTCAAAGGTGTAGGCATCCACTCCATTCTTATTTGATGAGGGCCTTCGTGCACACAGAGATACGAACCTACTCCATGGCCTGTACCATGCAAGAAATTATATCCTTCACGCCACATACACTCTCTTCCTACAGCATCCAACTGTGTTCCTGATGCACCATCGGGGAATTTAACCAATTCCAACTGAATATGCGCTTTCAGAACCAAGGTATAAATATGCTTCATCTCTTCAGATACAGGTCCCAAAGCAATGGTACGGGTAATATCAGTAGTACCATCCTGGTATTGAGCCCCAGAGTCTATCAGGATCAAGCCTTCCGGTTTCAGAACGACATCTGTTTCAGGAGTTGCCTCATAATGGACAATTGCTCCATGCTGCGCATAACCGGCAATCGTATCAAAAGAAATATCTCTGAACAGTTTCTGTTCGGCACGTAGCGACGTTAATTTCTCATCAATGGAAATTTCTGTTTGTCCGCCAGCCTCAACAGCAGGTTTCAGCCACTTCAAGAACTTAACCATAGCAACACCATCTTTAAGCATCGCACTACGGTAGCCCTCTATTTCTGCTTTATTTTTCACAGCCTTCATAGCCGGAATAGGAGAACCAGCAGCAACAATTTCCTGGCATTTTACAGCTTTCCACAGATAATAGCTCGTTTCATTTCCATCTAACAGGATATTATATTCCGAATATGATTCAAGGCATTTTTCCACCTTATTATATTTATAGAGAGAAACCTGATTGTCTTGAAGATACTGTTTTACTTCAGGAGATAATTTATTATCATCCACGAAAAGAGAAACTTTATCGCTCTCAATCAACAAATAACTTACAAATACAGGATTGCAATGAACATCTGTACCACGAAGATTCAAAGTCCAAGCAATATCATCCAATGCAGAAACGAGCATACCATCTGCATGAAGTCCTCTCAAAGACTTACGGATACGGGCCACTTTAGAGGCTAGCGTCTCTCCAGCATATCCCAATGGTTGAATTTCTACAGGATTTGCAGGAAGCGAAGGACGATTCTCCCAAATCTGTTCCAAAGGGTCCAAATTAGTTCTAAGCGTAATTCCACCGAGTTTACGGAGAGAATAGCTTAAATCTTTAACATAATTATAAGAGTTGACCATGCCATCAAGTCCAACCTCAGGAGATTGTACATCCTGCAATTCTTTTCCCAACCATTCTGCGATAGTAGGCGTACCTTCCATTTTCAGCCTCATCAGCTGATATTCAGTACCTTCCAACTGTTCTTCCGCAGCCAGGAAGTAGCGGGAATCAGTCCATAAAGCAGCCGATTTCATTGTAACGACAGCAGTACCAGCCGACCCGTTAAAACCAGAGATCCACTCTCTTCCTCGCCAATGGTCGGCAACATACTCGCTCTGATGAGCATCTGTACTAGGGAAGATGAAAGCAGAAAGATGTTCACGCTTCATCAACTCCCTCAATCTAGCTAAACGTAATTCGATTTCATTCATAATTGTTATGCAATTTAATGTTTAACTTAACTCAAAATAATGCATTTTGCTAATTAGAGATTACAAAGATAACATTTTTAAGAATTAACAACAAATTTAAGCGC
>OGYZ01001008.1_pt1 | contig 23237 bp, 16 predicted proteins | sample 1576681 | NCBI WGS metagenome assembly OGYZ01 (sample SAMEA3541480, study PRJEB24748) | human gut metagenome | biome: human gut; feature: human-associated habitat; material: faeces | place: China | collected 2012 | reverse complement strand
ATTCATGCTTGATTGCTTCCAGTGCGGAAATTTTGACCGCACGGTTAGCAGGATAAAAGCCGGAAATCAGCCCAATCACGGTGGCAAACGCAATCGCCGCGACAATCAGCCAGCCCGGAATGATGGAAAGCTGCGAACCCGAAGCCATTCCACCCATGCCGCCCATCATACCGGACAGCATTCCTCCGCCATCTGCACCCATGCCGCCGTTCATCGAAAGATAGTTGAGCAGCTTGGAAATCAGCAGGCTGATGCCCACTCCTGCCAGACCGCCGCCAAAGCCAATCAATCCCGCCTCCATCAAAAAGACAGCGCGGATATTGCCGACCCGACAGCCCAGCACCTTCATAACGCCGATTTCACGGGTGCGTTCGTAGATGGACATGATCATTGTGTTGGTGATACCGATGGCAGCAACCAAGAGAGAGATAGCAGCCAGGCTGCCCAAAAACAGCTGTTGCTGCTGCATCTGCTTCTGCATCGGCTCGCGCACCGAATCCAGAGAGTAGGTTTCAAAACCCATTTCTTTGATCGCCTGGTCCACCTGCGACACCAAGTCGATGTCTGACACCTTGACCTTGACCTGCTGGTAGTTTTCCAGTCCGTTATTGTTGTCGCTGTTTTTGTCGTCGCGAATCTTGTTAACCCGCTTGTATTCCTTTTCCAGCTCCCGCAGCTCGCGGATGTCCATAAAGCAATAGTAGCTGGTTTCCCAGCCGACACTGTTATCCGACACCAGCACGCCGGTGACGTGAACATCCCTTGTCACCTCGGGATACTTCGGCTTGCCGTTTTCGTCGAACTCCCTCGCTTGCAGCCTGAGGGTGATTTTATCGTTCATTGGGTCGACAAACGGGTCCGGCATCTTGCCGTTTTCGTCGGGTGTTGCATAGACGCGGTTGTTGCGCCAGCTGCGCTTGCTGTCCTCAAATTCATATGCTGACTCTCCGCCAAACATCATATAAGCTGTCTTTTTGGGCGCAGGGCTGGAGGTCAGCATTTCTCCCTCCTGCACCTGATAGCCAAAGTAGGGCAGCGCCTCGGGGTAAACACCCATGACGTTGTACAGATACATCTGATAGCGGTCGTTTCGTCCGGCATACGCCATCATATTCAGGTTGGAGGCGTTTGCCATCGGGGTGACTGCCACCACCCCTTCCAACTTTTGGACCTTGGAAACGACTTCATCGTTGAGCTTGAGGTCCTGGGAGCTGCCGTAGTTCTGGATGGTGATTTGGGTCAAATCCCCCATCTGAGCCAGCGATTCCTCCATCGCCTGGGTCATTGCAAGACCCAGCGAAATCATCACGACGATAGCGCAGGTGCCCACCACAACGCCGGTCATGGTCAGCAGGGTACGCGCCTTGCGTCGCAGAAGATTTCGAAAGGTCATGGAAATCAAATCAAACAGTTTCATCGTCGTCCTCGAATTCTGCCGCCGCTTTTTTGCGTTTGATGACCGATACGACAACGAGGATAATGATTACACAGCCGCCACCGACAACTGCCCACATCTGCCAGCTGTTCGGGTTTTTAAGCTGTGCCCAGAATCCCTGCGGCTCTTCCACCGGCGGCTCCATTCCATCTGTGTCCATCTCGCCACCCATGCCCATACCGGTCATCATGTCGTCCATGGTAGCTTCTGTAATGGTGGTGGAGAAAGGCACGCTGACGCTGCGGACCATGCCTGCGGCATCCTCATAGCTGTAAGCAATCTCGCCTTTGAGCGGTCCGGCTGTATCCGGTGTAAAGGAAAATTCCACCTCACCCGATGCGCCTGCCGCTACATTTCCGACGTGCTCAATCTTGCCGGCTCCGTTAAAATCGCCGACCAATGTTGCCGAAAGGTTGTAGATTTCGCCGCGGCTTTTATTGACATACTTTCCGGTGATGTAGATTTCTTCTCCAACGGTCGTCTCCAGCAGGTCGGAAACCGGGTCTGCGCTGAAGCGGTCCGGCTGCATTGTCTGCACCGCCACCTGCTGGGTCATTTCGCCCTTCTGTCTTGCACCGTTGAGGACATACTCATAACTCATCGAAATGTCGATGGCGTGGGATTTTGCCTCGGCATTGGGCAGCACTGCGATGTTGACCGTCTTTTCAAAGGTATCGCTCTTGTTGACAATCGGCAGGAAAAAGACATTGGTTCCGTCCACAATCTGCAAGCCCTCGCTGGGCGCTACTTTGAGGATGATATTTTCCAAGTCAATCTGCTGGCTGGTGTTGCGACAGAGAAAGGTCAACGGGAATTCGCTGCCGGCTGCCACCTGGTCATAGCCGCCGGTGGAAAACTCCTGCAACAGCAGATACGGTGTTTCAAACAGGGCATTTCCCGGGCTATCCGGCTTGTCGGTATCGCCGTTGTTGCCGTTGTTATTATTCTCGTTATTCCCGCCGGTTCCATTGTTATTATTGTTTCCGTTATTATTGTTTCCGTTATTATTGTTGTTATTGTTTTCGCTGTCCGGGTTGTTTGGATTTTGCTGGTCCTGTTGGTTCTCTCCGTCCTCTGTTTCCGGTTTTTCTGTATCCTGTTCGTTGTAGCTTCCGCTCTGCTTGTTGACCAGTGTTCCGTCCGAATTGTACTCACGGATGGTGCCGGAAAGGGTCTTATCCTTCTCCTTGTCCTTCTCGTCGTCAGTCAGAGGATTATTGGGCTTGGTCACCGTCAAATCGAGCTTTGCCTTGGTGAAGGTAAAATTGACCGCTGTGGTGCGGGTTTTTACAACATTGGTCTTTTTGCCGGAGGTCGAGGTCCGCACCGACGGATACTGGAAAATCAGATTCATCTTCATCTCGTTGGAGTCGCGAAAGACCACGTTGGGCAGCTCGATATCCAAATCAATGACATCGTCGCTTCCTTCGGAGCAGCTGATTCGGTTGGAAAATGCCTCTCCTGTGGTGGAACCCATGTTGTAGCGCAGGTAGTAGGAATCCTCCCGCGTCTGGGTCATGGTGGAGTATTTGCCGGTCCCGTCGCTCAGGTGCAAGGTCACATCCACCCTGCCGTAGTTGGTTTCAATCTCCTGCCCTTCCTCATCCTTATAGATGACGCGGGTGCTGTTAAAACCAATCAAGTCCGACTTTGCCGAATGGGAGAAGGTTCCCAGCAGGTTTCCGTCGATGTCATAAAAGGTCAGATCGGGCTGACGCGCTGTATAGACGGTGTTCTTTCTTTTTACGGTCGCCGCACTTGTCATGGTGACCAGCACGCTGCCCATCACGCTTACGACCATCAGGATCGCCAAAAACAGGCACACTGCCCGCACAATCTTCTTCTGTTTCATCTTTATTCCCCATCTTCCCTTTCTGTTTTCTGCGGCTGCTTCGGCTGTTCCTGCACCGTCTGTTGCTCCAGCGGCGCTGCCTTTTGCAGCTGGTCGGGCAGCAGCTCGTTTGCCACCTGCTCGGTGCTGGTTTGTGCGCTGTCCTCTTCCTGCTTTTCTTTGCCGAGGATTGGGATTACAAAGTCGTGCACTCCCTCCTCCTGTGCCTGCGGCTGAACCTCTTCTGCTGCCGCCTGTGCAATCGACTGGTTTGGGCGGTCGTCCACCACCTTGCCGTCGATCAGTGTGATGATGCGGTCGGCATACAGCGCCAGCTCGCGGTCGTGGGTGACCAGCACCAGCGTCTGATTGTTCTTGCGGCACAGCCGGACCATCAGCTCCATGACCTCTTTGGTGGTGCGGGTGTCCAGGTTGCCGGTCGGCTCATCGGCAAAGACAATCTTCGGCTTGGAAACAAAGGCGCGGGCAATGCCCACACGCTGCTGCTGACCGCCCGACATCTGCGCCGGCTTGTGGGACATTCGTTTGTCCAGTCCCACCTGCTTGAGAATCATCTTTGCCCGACGATTGCGCAAACCCTTGGGAATCCCCCGAAACATCAGCGGCATCGCTACATTTTCCAGCGCGCTGTAAGATTGCAGCAGGTTGTAGGACTGGAAAATAAAGCCGATATTTTTCTGCCGAAACTTTGCCAGCTGCCCTTCGGTCAGGGTGGAGATGTTCACCCCGCCAATCAGCACCCGCCCTTTGCTGGGCTTTTCCAGACCTGCCAGCTGGTTGAGCAGGGTCGATTTGCCCGAACCGGAGGTTCCCAGGATGCAGCAGATCTGTCCTTTTTCGATTTGCAGGTTGATGCCGCCCAAGGCGACCACCTTTTCCTTTCCCACAGAGTAGACCTTGTACAGATTTTCGATCTTGATGATCGCTGCCATCCTCTGACCTCCTCTTTTTAATCTGAACGGACGCAACCGGAAGTTTGCATCGTATGGAATCAGAATAGCACACAATGTCTACACCTGTCAAGTTCTTCCAACGATTTTACTTTTGGCAACGGTTCGCTTCCTTTTTTCCTGCCAGCAGCCGGCTGTCACCAGAACATCGGGCAGAAAACCCGCCTGGATTTCCTGCCCGATCGGCTTCTTTAAGAGCTCCCCTTTAAATTTTGTCGATCCGCTGCTGAAACTCTTCTTTTGTGACCTCTGTCACCCGGCTGATTTTTCCATCCTGGTCCCGCTCGATCTCCAGATAGACCCTCTGGTCGGCAGGGGTGTCGTTGGTGTATATCCCGCCGTTTTGGTCGTACAGGGCAGCAACAAGCTGTTCCTGATAGTACCACATATTCTTTTCATAGGACAGTCCCGCCGCAAGGTACTCCTCGTTGGGCTTTCCCTGCGGCTGCGTTTCGCTCGCAAAAAGGTCATACACTGCTTCTGTGCTTTGTTCCAGCTTGCCCTCTGCACCCTCGTCCGCAGCGGCGCACCCTGCCAAAGAAAGAAGGACTGCCAGCGACAGGGCTGTCAGCATCTGTTTTTTCATCTTGTTTCCCTCCATCCCATCGGTATCTGTCTGACGTTTGCTTTCAGTCTATCAAAAAAATGTGAATATTTCTACTATCTTTCAGGTCGGCAGAGAAAAAGAAAACGGGGACAGAAAATTTTCTGTCCCCGTTGCGTGTATTAATCCAGCACGTTCAAAACGATGTTGTCCTCCTGGACACCGACGCTGATGCCTGCCGGCTGACACTGGTAGCGTTCCACCAGCAGAGAACAAATCTTGTCCTCCACCTCTTTGCGGATCAGACGGCGCAAATCTCTGGCGCCGCCCTGCTTGCCGTGTGCCTTCTTTGCCAACAGCTCCAGTGCCTGCTGCTCCCACAGCAGGGTGATGCCTTTATCTGCCAAAGGCTCCTTGAGCTCTCCCAGCATCAGGGCTGCGATGCTGACAAAGTCCTGCTCGGTCAGCTGGTTAAAGACGACAATCTCGTCCACCCTGCCCAAAAATTCCGGGCGCAAAAATTCCGAAAGCGACTGCATCACCCGGTCGCGGGCAATATCGGAAACGCTCTTGTTGAAGCCCAGCGAAGAGGAACGCTGTTCGCTGCCACAGTTGGAGGTCATGATGATGACGGTGCTTTCAAAGGAAACGATTCTTCCCTGTGCATCGGTGATCTTGCCTTCATCCAGAATTTGCAGCAGGATGTTCATAACGTCCGGGTGCGCCTTTTCAATCTCGTCGAACAGGACGACCGAATAAGGACGTCTTCTGACCTTTTCGGTCAGCTGTCCTGCCTCGTCATATCCTACATAGCCGGGAGGCGCACCGATGATGCGTGCCACGCTGTGCTTTTCCATAAATTCGGACATATCCAGACGAATCAGCGGATTCTGCTGGTCGAACAGCTCCTCCGACAGCGCTTTGACCAGCTCGGTCTTACCGACACCGGTCGGTCCTACAAAGATGAAGGAAGCCGGACGGCGCTTTTTGCTGATCTGTACGCGGGAACGTCTGACGGCTGCGCTGACCAGACGGATGGCTTCGTCCTGCCCGATGATACGCTTTTGCAGCGCCTGCTCCAGATTTGCCACCCGCTGCATCTCCGACTCCTGAATTTTGCTGGCAGGGATGCCGGTCCACAGTTCGATGACCTTTGCCAAATCCTCGTCGGTCACCTTTTCGCCCAGCGCTTCTTCCCGCAGGCTGTCCGCCTGTCCCTGAAGCTGCAGAACCTTTGCCTTATTTTCTGCCAGCTTTTCATAGTCGATGTCCTGTTCCTTCTGCTCTTCGTGCTCAATCACCTTCTGGTAGACGCTGATCTGACGGTTGTACTCATCGTACTGTGCCAACACCTTGTTGCGCAGGTTGGCGCAGGAGCACGCCTCGTCCAGCAGGTCGATGGCTTTATCCGGCAAAAAGCGGTCGTTGATGTACCGCTCCGAATACAGCACCGCGCGGCGGGCAATCTCATCGGTCACAGTGACCCGATGGAACTGCTCGTAATATTTTTTGATGCCCTTGAGCACCTCGACCGTCTGCTCGATGGTCGGTTGGTCCACCTTGACCGGCTGGAAGCGACGTTCAAGCGCTGCATCCTTTTCGATGTGCTTGCGGTATTCGTCAAAGGTGGTTGCACCGATGACCTGAATCTCTCCGCGGGAAAGCGCCGGTTTGAGGATGTTCGCTGCATTCATCGAGCCTTCCGAATCACCGGCGCCCACCAGACTGTGTACCTCGTCGATGAACAGGATGGCATTGCCCACCTTGCGCACGTCATCGAGCAGTCCCTTGACACGGCTTTCAAACTGCCCGCGGAACTGGGTCCCCGCTACCAACGAGGTCATATCCAGCAGATACAGTTCCTTGCCCTGCAACATAGCCGGAACATTTCCCTCTGCCAGCTTCTGCGCAATGCCTTCTGCAATCGCAGTCTTGCCGACGCCAGGCTCACCGATCAGGCAGGGGTTATTTTTGGTACGGCGGTTGAGGATTTGGATGACCCGTTCGATCTCCTTATCCCTGCCGACGATGTGGTCGATCTTGCCGTCCTTTGCCTTTTGGGTCAGGTTTTCGCAGTGAGCGGACAGGAACTTGTACTTTTTGCGCTCCTTTTCCTGCTGACGCTTCTCCTTCGAGGAGCGTCTGTCCTCCTGCTGTACACCGTCTGCCTCTTCCTGCTCATAGCTTTCCAGCTCGCCGTCGGCATAGTCGGCATCCAGTTCCGCACCATCCTCCGGCTCCTCCTGTTGAGCCGGCATATTGAACATCTGCATGAACGGCATCGACTGCGCACCGCCCATGTCAAAGCTGTCGCCAAAGCTGTCGATCAACCCTGCCATCTGGTCATCCATTGCATCCAGCTGCTCATCGGTGATGCCCATTTTATCCAGCAGGTCGGTGACCGGCTTAATGTTCATCTCTTTGGCACACTTGATACAAAGTCCTTCGTTGATCGGTTTATCACCCTCCATGCGGGTAACAAAAACGACCGCCATTCTTTTTTTACATTTTGAACAAAGCATATTCGGATTCATCTATTATAAAAACATCCTTTCTTCTCAGGTCGTATCTTTCCTCACCATGGTTCTCATTATAGACTGATTTTGTGAACAAATAAAGACCACATCTTAAATTCCTTTACTTTGCTGTCCCACAAATACCACAAACTGTCCGTTTGAGGTAAAGATAAGTATAACATATTTTTCCTATATACTCAAACAGCATTTGCCTTTCCCTGTTTTCTATGCTGCAAAAAGTGCGGCAGATTTCTTCTTTCCGGTTAGAGAATTACATCCGTTTTCCCTTCTTTTGCCGCACAAGCTGGGCATTTTGACCGATTTGTCTGTATATTTTTGTGAGGAAAAGAAGTATACTGAAAATATTATTGGAAAACGGGAGGAAAAAAAGATGAAAACAGCTGTTGTGGATGTTGGCGGCGGAATGCGCGGCGTCTATGCCTCGGGTGTGCTGGACCGATGCCTGAAAGAAAACATCCAATTTGACCTTTGCATCGGTGTTTCTGCCGGAAGCGCCAATCTTGCATCCTATCTGTCCGGTCAGATGGGGCGCAACCTGTTCTTCTACCACGATTACGCATTTCGGAAGGAATACATGAGCTTGCACAATTTTTTCCACACCCATTCCTACGTCGATTTGGAATACATCTACGCTACCTTGAGCAATCAGGACGGAGAAAATGCGCTCAACTATTCCAGCCTCCTGCACCATCCGGCACAGTTTTGGGTGGTGGCAGAGGAAGCGGTGTCCGGCAAGCCAAGATATTTCACCAAGGAGGACATCCGGCAGGATGACTACCGCATCTTCATGGCATCCTCCTGTCTGCCGGGGGTCAATCGTCCGTTTTTGCTCGACGGTGTGCTGTACTACGACGGTGCGCTGGCAGACCCGGTCCCCATCCAAAAGGCGTTTGACCTTGGTTGTGACCGTGTCGTCCTGCTGCTCACCAAACCCAGCGATATTCCCCGTTCCTCCCGCAAAGACCAGCTGATTGCCCGCATGATCGAACGGGAATTTCCCGCCTCTGCCCATCAGCTGCGCACCCGCGCCGAGCGCTACAACGCCTGTGTTGCCCGAGCCAAACAGTATCAGCAGGAGGGTCGACTGCTGATTGTCGAACCCTGTGACACGATGGGTGTGGATACCCTAGCCAAGAACAAGGATGCCATCCAGTCGCTCTATCAGCTCGGTTGGCAGGACGGCGAACGAATTCGACAGTGGATGAAGGGTGCATAAAATATAAAAACCGCCGACAGACAAATCTGCCGGCGGTCGTTGTTATGCAAAGGAAGAAAATTAGAAGCATTCCCGAATGTTGGTATAAGGCATCTTGAAGCTCAGCGCAACGTTTTCGTAGGTAATCTTGCCGTCATAGGTGTTGACTGCCGAGTAGAGCCGTTCGTCCCTGTGGCAAGCTTCCTCCAAACCATGCTCTGCCAGCAGCAGACCAAAGCCCAGTGTCGCATTGGTCAGTGCGATGGTCGAGGTCCTTGGAACTGCGCCCGGCATATTGCCTACACAGTAGTGAACGACACCGTCCACCTTGTAGATTGGGTCGTCGTGATAGGTCATCTGGGTCGTTTCACAGCATCCGCCCTGGTCAACGGCAACGTCCACAATGACCGAACCCGGGCGCATCTCACGCAGGTAGGAGCGGCGGATAATCTTCGGCGCCTTTTTGCCCGGAATCAGCACAGCACCCACCACCAAGTCCGCTGTCTTCAAAGCATTTTCTACGTTGACATCGTTGGAGTAGAGGGTCTGCACTCGTGCGCCAAAGATGTCGTCCAGATATTCCAGCCGATGGATGTTGATGTCCATGATGGTGACGTTGGCTCCCATGCCGACTGCGATTTTGCAGGCGTTGGTACCGACACTGCCGCCGCCTAAGATGACGACATTGGCTCTTGGAGTACCCGGCACACCGGAAAGCAGCACGCCCGAGCCGCCGTAAAGTTTTTCCAGATATTTGGCGCCTTCCTGCACGCTCAATCTGCCTGCAATCTGGCTCATCGGCGCCAGCAGCGGCAGATAGCCGTTTTTGTCCGCCAGTGTTTCATAAGCAACACCGGAAACACCCGAAGACAGCATGGCATCGGTCAAGGCGCGGTCTGCTGCCAGATGCAGATAGGTATAGATGATCTGACCCTTGCGGAAATACTGGTATTCATCAGGAAGCGGTTCTTTTACCTTGACAATCATTTCGGCAGTTTCCCAGACCTCTCGTGCGGTTTCCAAAATGGTGGCTCCTGCTTTGACATAGTCTTCTGTCATAAATCCCGAGCCAACACCGGCATTGCGCTCGATATAAACCTGGTGTCCTGCGTTGACATAGCTTTTTACGTTATCTGGAGTCAGACCAACACGGTACTCAAATTTCTTAATTTCCCTAACGCTTCCGATCCTCATATTTCCTGCCTCACTTTCTAAAATACACTTGTTGGAAAACCCTTCGGATTTTCCTGTTTCTATTATGCAACATCTCTATAATTTTTGCAATAGGTTGACAAAAGATTGTCGATAATTTTTTATTTCGCAATTCTTTCTTTGCTTTTGTCGGCAAATCCGATATAATAAAGAAAACGCGTCCATCGCAGCGGGAACTTATTTCCCCGATGGAGAAAGGTGTCAGCATGAACATGGATTCTCTTCTCAACTATCTGCGCGGTGACAGCTCACACGGCTACCGGCAGTTTGGCGCACACCCCGTATGGGAAGACGGGATACGCAAAGTCCGTTTCTCTGTCTATGCTCCCTATGCGCAAAATGTCGCCCTCATTGGTACATTTAACCGCTGGCAGCCCTGGCAGATGCAGCGGCTCGACTGCGGGGTTTGGACCCTCACCTCTTCCGAACCGCAGGAGGGTCAGATGTATAAATACCAAATCACCACAGCGGACGGGCAGCTCATGGACCGCGCCGACCCCTTTGCCTTTGGCAGCGAGCTGCGCCCGGGCACTGCCTCGGTCATCCGCTTTCTGGAGGGATACCGCTGGCAGGACGAGGCTTATATGGCGCAGCGGGAGAAAAACTATAACCGTCCCATGAACATCTATGAGCTGCACGCCGGTTCCTGGCGGGTCAAGGACAAAGCGGACAGCGAACGCTTTTACTCCTACGATGAGTTGGCACAGCCGCTGATCGAGTATGTGCAGCAGATGGGCTACACCCACATCGAGCTGCTTCCGCTCACCGAACATCCGCTGGACGCCTCGTGGGGGTATCAGGTGTCCGGCTATTTCAGCGCCACCAGCCGCTACGGCTCCCCTGTCCAGCTGATGCAGTTCATCGACCGCTGCCACCAGGTGGGCATCGGAGTGATTTTGGATTTTGTGCCCACCCACTTTGTGCTGGACAGCCACGCTCTTTTGCAGTTCGACGGCTCCTGCCTGTATGAGCCGGACGACCCAAACGCCCGATTCAGCCAATGGGGAAGTGCGCTGTTCGATTTCACCAAGCCGCACGTCCTCAGCTTTCTGCGCTCCTCGCTGGATTTCTGGTGTTCGGTCTACCACTTTGACGGGATTCGCTATGATGCGGTCTCCAACCTCATCTACCACAACGGCAGGAAGGAGGATGGACTCAATGAGCCCGGGCTTTGGTTTTTGCGCACTACCAACTATGCCATGTCCCAAAACCACCCACAGGTGATGCTGATTGCCGAGGATTCCAGCGACTTCATCAAGGTCACCGCTCCGGTGGTTTATGGCGGGCTTGGCTTTGACTACAAGTGGGACCTGGGCTGGATGCACGACACCCTTGATTACTTTGCCACTCCGTTTGAGCAGCGCGCGGCGCACAAAAACCAGCTGCTCTTCTCGATGAGCTATTTTTATAACGACCTGTTCCTCCTCCCCTTTTCCCACGACGAGGTGGTACACGGTAAAAAGACCATCATCGATAAGCTTTGGGGAAGCTACGAAGAAAAGTTTGACCAGCTGTACTGTTTGTATGCATACTTTTATTTTCATCCCGGCAAAAAGCTCTCCTTCATGGGCAATGAGCTGGCAGAATTTAAGGAATGGGACGAGGAAAAACAGCTTGGCTGGAACCTGCTGGACTACCCTGCCCACCGGCAGTTTTTCCGCTTTGTGCAGCAGCTGGATTTTCTCTATCAAACACATCCTGCCCTGTGGGAGCAGGACTACAACAGCGCTTATTTTTCCTGGCTGGATATGGGACAGACTCAACCTGAAATCTTTTCGCTGGCGCGGCGGGACAGCGCGGGCACGGAATTGATTCTGCTGCTCAATCTCTCCAATCGGGAGTACCGCTACCCTTCCGACAAGATTGCAGACTGTCGTCTGCTGCTTTCCCACAACCTTGCCGACGAATCCTTCCCTGCCTGCAACGGCGGCTTTATTTTGCTGCCTGCTTTGAGCTGCATGATTTTGGAGCGGGAGAAAAAACAATAGTTTGTTCATCCTTCTTCTGTTTTTTTCACCGAACGGATATGGTATAATAAAATCGTACCAAAGAAATTTCCATCTGGAGGGATGATAATGCGAACATATTTGAATAAATCTCTTTCCCTGTTGCTGTGCGCTGCGCTGCTGGTTGCTCTGGCAGGCTGCTCTTCCAAGCCGCAACAGGAGCAGCAATCTGCTTTAACCGAAACGGAATCTGCGGCTCCAAACAGTGAAGAAGCGGCTTCTACTTCACAGCTGATCGACGATTTTGCAGAGGTCTGGGCTACAAAATGGAATGAACTTGCCGACGACGTGGTGATGAGCGAGCAGATGGGACGCGCCTTTTTAGCGGATTTGGACAGCGACGGCGCTGATGAGCTGGTTTTCCTGTACGACGACTACCTGCGCTATCAGGGCATCGTTTATCGCTTGGGTGACTCCATCGAAGAGCTGGGCAGCTTTTCGGTGTCCAACCCCTCCCCTGAGCTGGAATTTTCCATCTATCAAAACGGTCAGGGAACCGTCCTCTATCACAAAGCGGTCATCACCCACGCAGGAGAGATGGGAACCGAAACGGAAGAAAGCTTTATTCGCCTGGAGGACGGCGCAGTGGTGCAGGACGGATTGTACTCCACCAGCGCCAACGGCACAGAAAGCTACCACGACGGAATGCAGGCAGGCGCCAACGAGCTGACCCGAGAGGATTATGAGCTGCTGCGCATCGGGATGCTGGGAAGCAGCACACCCAGTCGCACCATTTGCTTTGAAGCGGACGACTTTTTTGATTTTACCGACAGCTCCGCTCTGTCCGACTATCTGACCAAGCTGTTTTAGCTGACGAAGGGCAACATAAAAAGCAGGTAAGGAAACTCTTGTTTCCTTACCTGCTTTTGCTTTGTTACATCAATGGTGCCAGCACACGCAGGACCGAACGTCCCAGTCTGCGCGGGATGGAGATGTTTCTGCACTCTTCCAGGGTAATCTCCTGGCTCATCTGCTGGGTCTTTAAAAAATCGTCCCGCACATCGGTCACGCAGGATGCCTTGTACATCCAGGCAGCGCACTCAAAGTGCAGGTAGAGGCTGCGGTAGTCCAGATTGATGGTGCCGACCACCGCGTACTCGTCATCCACCACAAAGGTTTTTGCATGAACAAAACCAGGGGTGTACTCATAAATTTTTACACCGGCTTCCACCAGCATCTCGTAGTAGCTGCGGGATACTGCGTGCACATACCATTTATCCGGCACGTGCGGGGTGATGATGCGAACATCGACACCGCTTTTTGCTGCGGTGTTCATCGCAGTCACCATCTCGTTGCTCAGAATGAGGTATGGGGTCGTGATGTATACATAACGTTTTGCCTTGTTGATGAGGTTGAGGTAGACCGTTTCTCCCACCGCTTCGTCATCCAGCGGGTTGTCTGCAAACGGCTGGACGATACCCTGTGCATTCTCGTCCCAGCTGTCCGGGTAGTAGGCAGCGTAGTCCTCGCCCTCTTTTTTTATCAGATAGTCCCACATCGACAGGAACATGGTGGTCAGGCTGAACACCGCTTCTCCTTTCAGCAGGATGGCGGTATCCTTCCAGTGACCATGCTTTTCATAGCCGTTGATATATTCATCGGCAAGGTTGATGCCGCCGGTAAAGCCGACGTTACCGTCGATGACACAAATCTTGCGGTGGTCACGGGTGTTAAAATGGCTGGACAAGATTGGGATGAAGGGGTTAAAAATCTGGCACTGGATCCCCTTTTCCCGCAGGGTCTTTTCATATCCGGTCGGCAGGGTCAGGATGCAGCCCATATCGTCATAGATGACACGGACATCCACGCCCTCCTTCGCCTTTTCCTCCAGCACATCCAGAATGGTGTTCCACATGGTGCCTTCCTGAATGATGAAGTATTCCATGAAGATATAACGCTTGGCTTTCTTTAGCTCCTGCACCATCCGTTCAAACTTGACCTCACCCATCGGCAGATACTCCACCGTTGTGTTCTTGTAAGGCGGACAGTGTGCGCTGTTGGAGATATAGTGCGACTGATTGACCACATCCGGCGGCATTTTTTCAATCCCCGAACGTTCGTTTGCCTTGCTGATACCGTCCTGCATCTCTTTTTCGATTCTGCCCATCTTGTTTCGGATGTATTTACCGGTTCTGTCCGAGCCGAACACCAGGTAGACCAGTCCGCCCAGCACCGGGAACAACAGGATGGGAATAAGCCATGCAATCTTGAAGGCAGGATTACTCTTGTTGTTGATGATGCGCAAAGTCAGCAGCAGGCTGAGCAGCACACTGAAGGCATAAAAGTAAATGAAGTAGTTGTTCAGCTTCCAGATGATACCGAACAGCAAAAGCGCCTGAATCAGAATCAGCAGTGCCGTCAGCACCACCCTTTGGGTAAGGAAGCGCAAAATTTTTTTCATCCAATCTCCCCTTTATTCAACATTACTTTTATTTATCTTACCATTTTCTTCTCCTTTTTTCAATCCTCAAATGAGGGGCATTTGCCTCCTGACGGTCCTTTTGGGTGATTTTGGTAAAAGTAAAATACGCCATCTATCTCCACTGCATTTTGCAGACCGAGCTGCGATATAAGCTGTTCCTGTCACTTTGTTTTTATTTTGATAGTCTCCCCGCAATGTCGGCAGTGGTACGGATGATTCTTTGCATAAAACAGTCTGTCCAGATTTTCAAATCCACCACATTTGGGACATCTCAAATATCGTTTATCAATCCACAGATACCCTGCCAGAGCCATGCCTGCCAGGAGGAACAAGGGCTTAAAGAAAAAGCCGCCAACTAGGCAAATCGACAAAGCAAGCACACACACAAATGCCAAATGGATTTTATCTTCTGTTATCATGGTGCATCCTCCTCCACGCAAATTTCTGTTCCTTTATTTTCAGTGTAGCATATTTTTTTACCTGATTCAATGATTGGGGAAGCTGGAATTTTGAGAGCAAATGTGGTAAAATAAAATGGCATGAACAATGGAAAAAGACAAAACAGAAGAAAAGTTATTACCTGATTTTATCACCGGACGTTAAATCGCAATCAGATTTGGCGTTCTCTTCAGGAGGTTACCAAACATGAAAAACTATTACGACATTGCCATCATCGGAGGCGGCATTGGAGGACTGATGGCTGCCTACCGCATCACCGAAAGGGATCCATCTGCCTCGGTCTGCATCATCGAGAAAGGACACACGATTGAAAAACGCAGCTGCCCGATTGTTACCAAAAAGGTAGACAAGTGTATCAAATGCCCTTCCTGCGCCATCATGGAGGGTCTTGCCGGCGCAGGCGCATTTTCGGACGGCAAGTATGTCATCTCCACCGAATACGGCGGCTGGCTGACCGACTTTTTAAAGCCGCAGACGGTCATCGACTACATCGAGCAAGCTGACAAGATTCTGGTTTCCTTCGGTGCGACCACCGAGCGCTTCCTGCCGGACAACGAGCTGAAAAAACTTTGTCTGAGCCACGACCTGCACATGAACCAGGCACAGCTCAAGCATCTGGGCACCGACTCCAACTTTGAAACGATGCGACGCCTGATTGAACAGCTGCGCACCCGCTGTGACATTATCACCGACACCGAGGTGACCGATGTCGACCGTGAAACGATGCAAATTCAGATGCACAGTGCACAGGGCGACAGCAGCTGCAAGGCAGGCAAAATCATCTTTGCTGTCGGTCGTGTGGGCAGCCGTTTCTTTTCTGCGTGGTGTACCCGCAACCAAATCGAGCTGAGCAACAACCAGGTGGACGTTGGCGTGCGCGTCGAGCTGCCTGCTATCGTGTGGGAGGATTTTTCCAAACGAATCTACGAGCCGAAAATCTGGTACCGCTCCAAGCAGTACGGCGACAAGACCCGTATGTTCTGCTTCAATGAACGAGGCAGCGTCGTCACCGAAAACACCGACGGCGTTTTGACCGTCAACGGTCATTCCTACCGCGACCAGAGCAGAAAGACCGAAAATTCCAACTTTGCCCTGCTCTCCACCATCCGCTTCACCGAGCCGTTTAAACAGCCAATCGACTATGCACGGCACGTCGCCAGCCTTGCCAACCTCATCTCCGGCGGCAGCGTGCTGGTACAGCGCCTGGGCGATTTGGAAAACGGACGCCGCACCGATGCCAAGCGGCTGGCAGCCTCCACCACCCAGCCGACCCTCAATGCCGTTCCGGGCGATTTGAGCCTGTGTATGCCAAAGCGTCAGCTGGACAATATCATCGAAACACTACATGCTCTGGATGCCGTAGCGCCGGGTACTGCCAACTATGACACCCTGCTGTACGGCATTGAATGCAAATATTATTCAGCACGTCCGCAGACCGAAAACTTTAAACTCTGTGGCTGCGAAAACATCTATGCTGTCGGAGACGGTGCGGGCTTTACCCGTTCGCTTTCTCAGGCAGCTGCCAACGGCTTATATGTTGCCGATTTACTGTGTGAACAAAAATAAGCTTTCCTGCCACTTTTGCAAGCTCCTGCCAAAGCAGGGGCTTGTTTTTTATTTAACAAATTGGATATATTTTCTACCCTTCAAAAATCAGCTTTTGCATAATTTGACGTTTTTAGCAAAATAAAGCCTTTTTTAGCTGACAACCTCTTGATTTCACCCTCAGTGTCTGTTACTATATGTGCATATTCATACATGATATCTTCTCTCTTTTGGTTGTGTAATAAAAAATAAGCAGGGACCGCATCGGGTGAAATGCGGTCCCTGCTTATTTTTTATTTTGTATTTTTTTCCTTTGTATCTTCGATAAAAAAGCGGTCAATAATTGCCTCCGATGTCTTTCTGCAATAAGCCGCTATCCCCGCAAAGCTCAACAGCAGCGACACCAGCGCCATCGTGTCCATCTCTTCATCATAATTCTGTTTAAGGCGGTCCACCATAACGTTGATGCTTTCTTTGAGCTCCTTCTGGTTCTCTCGGTCCTTCTCAAAGATTTCCTGCATTCCTTTTGCCTGCACGCCCTCCGCCATCAGCAGGGTCATCACCTGTTTGATGTCCCCAATCGAGAGCACATTTTTCAGATTGCAGATCATCAGAATCTGCAAAATCTGTTCGCGGCTGTATTTTTTTCCGCGCATCGGACGAATCATTTTTTCCTTGCTGTAATTATTCACCATCGACTTGGTCAAAATCTTATCGTTCTCCCGACGGCGGTTTTCTCCCAGCTTGTCCTCAAACAGCATCAAAATCTGGTCGATGTACAATTCCAGCTCCGGTATCTGCTCCGGCTCCAGTCTGCTGGGGTTGGCGGACTGATTGATGATTTGTTCAAGCTTCTCTTTTTTTATTTCCATTCCTTTTTCCTCCAAACTCTCCCCTTGCCAAAGGAATTTGCAAAAGGAAGCGGATTGCTGTTTTCTATTTTATATTATTTTTAAAAAATTTTCAAGATGTATTGCAAAACTCTTTTGTATTTGTTATTATAGATTACATAAAATAGTTTTTAAAACTACTTTGCGTCAGGAGGAACACCATGTATAGTTATTTTAAAAATGCTCGTGAACCGATGAGCAGCTACACCCACTTTCTGGGCGTCATCTTTGCGGTGGTCGGCACCGTCTTTTTATTTGTTTTGAACAATCTGACCGGCAATTTTTCTGCACGGATGTTTGTTTCTATTCTGGCTTTTGGCGGCTCTATGCTGGCTTTGTACAGTGCCAGCTCCATCTATCACTATTACAAAGGTCCTGTCTTGAAGCAGGAGTATCTGCGCAAGCTGGACCACGCCATGATCTATGTACTGATTGCCGGCTCTTACACACCCATCTGCTTAAAATTCATGGAAGGCGCACACGGAATCCTCTTTGTCCTGGGCATCTGGGCAGTAGCGTTGTGTGGTATCTTCGTCAAAATGTTCTGGATGAACGCTCCTCGCGCACTGTACACCGGATTTTACCTGCTGATGGGTTGGGCAATCATCTTCGACTGGAAAGCACTGAGCCTGATGCCTGCCGGCGCCATCGGTCTGCTGCTGGCAGGAGGCATTGCCTATTCCATCGGTGCTGTTTTTTATATTTTAAAGAAGCCAAACATCTCCGACCGTTTCGGATTCCATGAGCTGTTCCACGTCTTTATCCTGCTGGGTACTTTTTTCCACTTTCTGGCAGTTGTCTTTTATGTTGTACTATAACATCCAATCCTATCAAAATAAGCCAAACCTGACAGGGATAATCCCTGTCAGGTTTTCTTTTATCGCAGGAAGGATTTCTACTCGTAATCTTCCTCTTCTTCATCGTCATCAGACTTGCTGCACTCTTCAAAAATCCGTTAGGCAAGCCACTGTTCGCTCAGGCTTTCTTTTCCATCGCGATTCCAATCAAACAATCCGCCAAAAGGATTGTTTTCGTCGACTGCTTTTTAGGCAGAGTTGTTTTTTCATCCTGCCCCCTTTCTTTCATAGTGATGTTCTGTTTTTTCAAAGCGTTCTTGTTTCTTTCATTCTAGCACACCCTTTCCTGCTTTCCACGCGACTTTCTGCTCCGCCTTGATTTTTCTGTGCGGGTCATTGACGGTTGACAAAGGCGCATAGTATAATGATTCAATAGGACTTGTTCCTTTTTACCCAAATACAGAAACGGAGGCTTTTGCCTTGATTTTACTCAGTGCAGAAAAAGTATATAAAGGATACAGCGAACGGCAGCTGCTGGACGGCTGCTCGCTTGCCATCGGCGACGGGGAAAAAATCGGATTGATTGGCATCAACGGAACCGGAAAATCCACCCTGCTCAAGGTGATGGCGGGCATCGACCCACCGGACAGCGGCATCGTCACCCGCGCCGGCGGCGTTCGCGTCGCCTATCTTCCCCAGAACCCGCTGTTTGACGGTGAAACCACCGTCCTGCAGCAGGTCATGAAGGGCGTTGCCATCGACGAGGAAAGAGCCAAAGATGCCAAGGTCATCCAGCAGGCGGACGAATACCAGTGCAAAAGCATCCTCAACCAGTTGGGTCTTGGCGACTATGACCAGAAGATTGCACAGCTTTCCGGCGGACAAAAACGTCGGGTTGCCCTTGCCTGTGCCCTTGCTGCCGAAGCCGAGGTGCTGATTCTGGACGAGCCGACCAACCACATCGACAGCGAGATGGTCGATTGGCTGGAGGGCTACCTCAAACGCTTCCAGGGCGCTCTGCTGATGGTCACCCACGACCGCTACTTTTTGGAGCGGGTGGTCAACCGCATCGTCGAACTGGACCACGGCAAGCTCTACTCCTACCCTGCCAACTATTCACAATATCTTGAGCTGAAGGCACAGCGGGAGGAGATGGCGCTTGCCACCGAGCGCAAACGCCAGAGCCTGTACCGCAAGGAGCTTGCCTGGATCCAGCGCGGCGCACGCGCCAGAAGCACCAAGGCACAGTTCCGCGTCGACCGCTTTGAGCAGCTGAAGAACAGCGAGTATGTCCCTGACCAGTCCAAGCTGGAGGTCTCCGCTCTCTCCTCCCGCTTAGGTCGCAAGATCATCGAAATCGACAACATTTCCAAAGCCTTCGACGGGAAGCAGCTGGTTCGCGATTTCAGCTACAACCTGCTGCGCGGCGACCGCATCGGCATCATCGGACCCAACGGCTACGGAAAAACCACCCTGGTGCGGATGATTTGCGGATTGCTGGAGCCGGACAGCGGCACCATCGTTCGCGGCGACACCGTCAAGATTGGGTACTTCTCTCAGGAATCCTTTATTGGGGAGGAATTTGACCCATCGGTCAAGGCAGTGGATTACATCCGCAGTATCTCGCAGGAGATTCAAACACCCGAAGGCACCCTCTCTGCCTCACAGATGATGGAAAAATTCCTTTTCCCCAGCGAGCTGCAATACACCGAAATCGGACGGTTATCGGGCGGAGAGCGCCGTCGGCTGTATCTGCTGCGTGTTCTGATGGAGGCACCGAACGTGCTGGTGTTGGACGAACCGACCAACGACCTGGACATCGAAACGCTGGCGGTGCTGGAGGATTATCTGGAGAGCTTCCCCGGCGTCGTCATCGCTGTCAGCCACGACCGCTATTTTTTGGACAAGCTGATGAACCACGTCTTTGTCCTTGCCGGAAACGGAGAGGTGCGCCACTACATCGGTGGCTATGCCGACTACCGAGCCGATGTAGCCGAGCAGGAACGATTCAAAAAGCAGTCCACTGCATCGGTCTCCAATGGAGAAAAGCGCGACGGAAGGAACCAGCGGGAGAAGCTGAAGTTTTCTTTTAAAGAGCAGCGGGAGTACGAGCAGATTGACCAGGTCATCGCCGAGCTGGAAGAAAAGATTGAGGAAACCGAACAGCAGATTCGCAGCAATTCCAGTGACTACACCGCCTTGCAACAGCTGACGCAGGAAAAAGAGGAGCTGGAGGAACAGCTTGCACAAAAGATGGAGCGCTGGGTCTACCTCAACGACCTTGCCGAGCGCATTGCCGAACAAAACAAACGATAAAACAAAAAAAGGAAACCGGAATCTTCCGGTTTCCTTTTTCTTTTGCTTATGTAGATTATCTTCTCTGACCAAACAGTGCCATGATGTCATACGGCTCATCGTCATCGTCCTGACGGTCGTAGTCATTCTTTTCAGCTGTCTGCTTTGGCTCCTCTGCGGAAGCTGCCTTAAAGCGATAATCCGGGATGTCAAAGTTTTTGTCCAGCTCAAAGCCGGTCGCAATGACAGTGACCACCATCTCGTCATCCAAGCTGTCGTCAAACGCAACACCGAAGATGAGGTTGACATCAGGATGCGCACAGGCACGGATCATATCCGCAGCCAGGTTGACCTCGTCCAGCTCGATATCCGATGGAGCAGTGATGTTGAGGATGACCCTCTCTGCACCGTCGATCGAAGATTCGAGCAGTGGAGAAGAGATGGCTGCCTTTGCAGCAATCTCTGCCTTGTCCTTGCCGCTTGCACGACCGACACCCATGTGAGCGGAGCCTGCGCCGCGCATGATCTGGCAAACGTCCTCGAAGTCGAGGTTGATAAGACCCGGTGTGTAAATCAGGTCGGAGATGCTCTGTACGCCGTGCTTGAGGACGTTGTCTGCCTCTGCAAAGGCGTTGAGCAGGGTAATCTTGGTTTCCGAAACCAGACGCAGACGCTCGTTCTGGATAACGACCAGGGCATCCACATTTTCCTTGAGGGTTGCGATGCCGCGCTCTGCCTGTTCCATTCTCTTTTTGCCCTCAAATTCAAACGGCTTGGTCACGATACCGACCGTCAGGATGTTCATTTCCTTTGCCACCTGTGCCACAACAGGAGCCGCTCCGGTGCCGGTGCCGCCGCCCATGCCGGCTGCAATGAAAATCATCTGACAGCCTTTGATTGCAGCTGCAATCTCATCGCGGCTTTCTTCCGCTGCCTTCTGACCTCTCTCGGGAACGCCTCCTGCTCCGCGTCCTCTGGTCAGACGGTCGCCAATGACGATCTTCTGGCTGGCTTTCGAGTTCTTTAACGCCTGCGCATCGGTGTTGATGGAGATAAATTCCACACCCTGCATGCCGCCTTCAATCATTCTGTTGACTGCGTTTCCGCCACCGCCGCCGACGCCTATGACCTTTATGGTCACTTCTACGCCATCATAATCGTTGTCGAGTTCAAAATTCGCCATCATCTTTTTCGTTCCTCCTAAGTTTTATCTCCAGCATACAAGATGCAAGCTATCATCAAAATTTATCCATAGTTCCCGTTTTCCTGCTTCATGGGGAAATCTACTGACAAAACAAATGAAAAGATAAAAGTATACATATATAAGGTATCAGATTTTCATATATTTTTCAATAGAAGATTGCATAAAAAAGACAAATTCTAAAAATAGCAAATAGATTGCAGTTGCTTCTGTGCTTTTTGACTAAAATTTACCCTCCGTTGACGATTGGAGCCTGACTGGGTGCGTTGAACACCCCGGACTGTCCTGCCGCGTTGGGAGTGCCGGTCTGCGGGGATTGGTTTTGTCCCTCCTGCGTCCCGGATGTCGTACCCGAGCCGTTGACCTGCGGTGCAGTGTTCTGCTGGGTCGTGCCTGAGCTGTTGACCTGCGGTGCAGTGTTCTGCTGCGGCGTACCCGAAGCGCTTGGCAGTGGTGTAGTATTTGTCTGTGGTGTTTGGTTTTGCGTGTTGCCTTGTTCCGTACTGTCGCCGCCAATCACCACCCCGTTGATGACCTGTGGTCCGCTGTTCTGCACCGGCTGCTGTCCTTCCAGCGGGCTCTGTGACTGCTCGGCGGGCTGCTGGTCGTTTTGAGGCTGCTGATTCGACTGCTGCTCGGAAGTTGTCGACTGTTCTTCTGTGGTCTGCTGTTCCTCCGGCGTTTCAACCGGAGTTGTTTGCAGTGGTTCTGACTGCTGCCCACCGGCGATGTTGTCGGTCTGTTGCAGCTGATTGGAGCCGTAGTCCAGATAGGCTTCCTCATTTTTGACCTTGTCGATGCTGATGGACATGGTGTGCAGCGCAGGCGGACTGCTAAAGTCGAGAGTCCCTTCCTCCGGCACCTGCTCAAACTCCTCCTCACCCGATTTTTTGCCTGCCAGCACCTTGCTGATAAATTCCAGCTTGTAATCCATTTCACTGGGAGAGCCCAGTTTGAGCAGCAGCTTGTCCTCCAACATCACCTCGATATTCAAAATATCTCCTACATCGTAGTAGGTGATGTCGGTCAGCTGGTTTGCTGCAAGCTGCTTTTGCACCTCCTGCAGCACCTTAATCTGGTCGAGCAGCTCCCCATCCTTGGTATCGCTCTTGCGCAGATAACCACCCGTTTCATAGGTCAATCCCACCAGACCGACAATGCGGGGGATTCCTTCCCGCAAGGCAAGCACCTTGGTTTCCAGCACCTTGCCGGTTGTGGAGAGGATGGCAAAACCTTCGTTTGTGTACACCGCTCCCAGAACTTCCTCCTCCTGGACATCCACCTTGAGGGTGGTCGGGAACTTTCTGGAAATTTTAACCGAGCGCACATAGGGCAATTTGCCGACCAGCAGCTTTTCTGCGTTGGAGATGTTGACCTTGAACAGGCTCTCCCCTTTCTGCGCTCCGATTTCATCTATGATCTGTGCCTGACTGTAAACGCTGCACCCGTTGACCTGGATTTGGTCCAATTTAAAAAAAACGGTGTAGCACATGACAAACAAAATCGCAAGGCAAAATGCCGCAAGCAAAATATAATGGAAAAGATATTTTCTGATTTTGCGAAAGATCCGCCCTTTTGGCGAGCCGCGTGACTGAGCTTGTGGCATTTTGCTTCTCCTTTCTGACAGGATTCTTTATTGATTGACCTCGTTATTTTCACATGGTTTTGCGGACGATACATCCACCCAAACTGTTTATCGTCCGGTCCAGATGCTCATATCCGCGCAGCAGATGGCGAATATCCTCCACCACCGTTTTTCCGCGGGCGCCCAGCGCTGCGATGACCAGCGCCGCTCCTCCGCGCAGGTCGGTACATCGAACCTGCGCACAGTGCAGGCATGGCATAAAGTGGCTTTGGAATATTTCCTGTGGCTTCCGGATACCGATAATGGTGTATG
>OGYZ01000997.1_pt1 | contig 23385 bp, 17 predicted proteins | sample 1576681 | NCBI WGS metagenome assembly OGYZ01 (sample SAMEA3541480, study PRJEB24748) | human gut metagenome | biome: human gut; feature: human-associated habitat; material: faeces | place: China | collected 2012 | reverse complement strand
GCGGAAGAGACCGGCAGTACCACCCTTGAGCCGCCCGCGAAACAAGCGGGACGGGATCGCCCGTTACAGCGGACACAAGCGGCGCGCAACGCGCAAGCAGGGTGGAACCGTGGAGTATTTGAATGCTTCACCCCTGAGAACATCGGGGGTGGAGCTTTTTTGCACCCTCAAATGAAAATGGAGGTAAATAACATGTCTGAAGAAGTCAAGATCAGCGAAGAGAACCAGTTCTCGTTTGAAAATCCCGAGTACCGCAAGACCTATTGGCACACCTGCTCCCATGTGCTGGCGCAGGCCGTCAAGCGCCTCTGGCCCGAGGTGAAGCTCGCCATCGGCCCGAGCATCGACAACGGGTTCTACTATGATATGCTCGCCCCGTTCTCCTTCACGCCGGAGAATTTGGCTGAGATCGAGGCCGAAATGCGCAAGATCTGCAAGGAAAAGCTCAAGCTCGAGCGCTTTGAGCTCCCGCGCGCCGAGGCCATCAAGTTTATGGAAGAAAAGGAAGAGCCGTTCAAGGTCGAGCTCATCAACGACCTGCCCGAGGACGCCGTCATCAGCTTCTACAAGCAGGGCGAGTTCACCGACCTCTGCGCCGGTCCGCACCTCGACTCCACCGGCCGCATCAAGGGCAACGGCATCAAGCTGACCGCCTGCAACGCCGCCTACTGGCGCGGCGACTCGAACCGCGAGGTGCTCCAGCGCATCTACGGCGTCGCTTTCCCGAAGAAGGAAGAGCTGGACGCCTACCTCAAAGAGCGCGAGGAGGCCGTCAAGCGCGACCACAACAAGCTCGGCCGCGAGCTCGAATACTTCACCACCGTCGACTGCATCGGTCAGGGCCTTCCGGTGCTGCTGCCCAAGGGCGCGCGCGTCGTGCAGGTGCTCCAGCGCTGGGTCGAGGATACCGAGCAGAAGCGCGGCTATCTTCTCACCAAGACCCCGCTCATGGCCAAGCGCGACCTTTACAAGATCTCCGGCCACTGGGATCACTATCTCGACGGCATGTTCATCCTCGGCGACCCGTATGACGAGACGAAGGAGTGCTTCGCCCTGCGCCCGATGACCTGCCCGTTCCAGTATCAGGTCTACCTGAACCGCCAGCGCTCCTACCGCGACCTGCCGATGCGCCTGGGCGAGACCTCGACGCTCTTCCGCAACGAGGATTCCGGCGAGATGCACGGCCTCATCCGCGTGCGTCAGTTCACGATTTCCGAAGGCCACCTCGTCCTGCGTCCCGACCAGCTCGAAGAGGAGTTCAAGGGCTGCCTCGACCTTGCCAAGTACTGCCTCGGCACCGTCGGCCTTCTTGACAAGTGCACGTTCCGTTTCTCCCAGTGGGATCCCGCGAACCCGAACAACAAGTACGAGGGCACGAAGGAGCAGTGGGATCACGCCCAGAGCGTGATGGAGCGCATCCTCAAGGACCTCGACGTCGACTACACCGTCGGCATCGACGAGGCCGCATTCTACGGCCCGAAGCTCGACATCCAGTATAAGAACGTCTACGGCAAGGAAGACACCCTCGTCACCATCCAGATCGACATGTTGCTCGCCGAGCGCTTCGGCATGTACTACATCGACGAAAACGGCGAGAAGAAGCTGCCGTACATCATCCACCGCACGTCTCTCGGCTGCTATGAGCGCACGCTCGCCTACCTCATCGAGGAGTATGCCGGTGCGCTGCCGACATGGATGGCACCCGAGCAGGTGCGCTTCCTGCCCGTTACCGACCGCGCCGCCGACTACTGCGCCGAGCAGGCGAAAAAGCTCGAAGACATGGGCTTCCGCATCGAGGTCGACTACCGCAACGAGAAGATCGGCCGCAAGATCCGCGACGCGCAGATGGAGAAGGTCCCCTACATGGTGGTCGTCGGCGACCGCGACATGGAGAACGGCACCGTTTCCCCGCGCCACCGCGCGGACGGCGACCTCGGCGCGATGAGCATGGACGAGTTCTCCGCGCTTCTCAAGCAGGTCGTGGACAACAAGGAAAAGAAATAATAGCATACCGATTTTGCATAATCAGCATTTGAGCCTTTCATAGAATCAGGGCGGCGCTTTGCCGCCCTGATTTTTTATACCTAAAGAAAAATTTGAAACCTGATAAATGTTTAACGAAATAATCGGTCGAATGATGACGGAATTCAACGATAATTTGGCGAAATATCCAAAAAAGTAAAAACGTCTTGCAATAGACCTGTCATTCGGTTATAATGAGATCGCCTGAAAGAGGCAAGTAAATTTCGGAATTCAACGCTTCTCCAACGTAGGTGCTCCGAAGCGCCCCCACGCGGCGGAGCATGTGCCGGTGAAGCGGTGAATGCCGGAAGAATCAAAAAGGAGATTGCGTATGAAAAAGTTTTTAGCTCTGATCCTCTCTCTCGCGATGGTCTTCGCGCTGGTCGCCTGCGGCGGTGAGAAGACGGACGACAGCCAGAACAACGACGGCGACCCCAGCTCCGATTCCCCCGTCGCGATCACTCTGGCGACCGGCGGTACCTCCGGTACCTACTATGCTGTCGGCGGCGTTCTCAAGACCGTCCTCGACTCCAAGCTGACCCTTTCCAAGCTCTCTGTTGAGTCCACCGGCGCTTCCGTCGCGAACGTCAACATGATCACCGACGGAGATGCTCAGATGGCCATTCTCCAGTCCGACGTTATCAACTACGCGCACGAGGGCACCAACTCCTTCGACGGCGCTCCCGAGACCAACGCTCTTTGGGTCGCCGGTATCTACAACGAGACCGTTCAGATCCTTGCCAAGCCCGGCATCAACTCCGTTGCCGACCTCAAGGGCAAGACCGTCTGCGTCGGTGACGTTGGTTCCGGTACCGAGATCAACGCCTGGCAGGTGCTCGGCGCTGCGGGTCTTACCAAGGACGACGTCAAAGCGGTGAACGGCTCCTTCCAGGATGGCGTTGACCAGCTCAAGGACGGCAAGATCGACGCCGCCTTCACTGTCGCCGGTGCTCCCACGACCGCTATCGTCGACTATGCCACCACCAACACCCTCAACCTCGTCTCCCTGAGCGACGATGAGCTCGCCGCCATCCAGGAGGCATATCCGTTCCTGATCCGTGACGACCTGGCTGCCGGCACCTACACCGGTCAGGATGCCGACGTCACCTGCGTCGCTATCCAGGCTACTCTCGTTGCTTCCGAAGAGCTGAGCGAAGATGTCGTTTATGAGTTCGTCAAGGCCATGTTCGACAACAAGGACGCTCTGACCGAAGGCCACGCCAAGTTCGGCTTCCTCGATCCCGAGGCTGCCTCTGCCGGTGCTACCGTCACCATGCATCCCGGTGCTGAGAAGTACTACAAGGAAATCGGCGTCCTGTAAGCAGGATCGCTACCGTGTATTGACGTGAATTCTCATCTGCGGAAATACATAATTGCGGCCGCTGCAATAATAACGATTATTGCAGCGGCCGCCGTGCTTCTTCCTCGCTCCGGCTACTATCTGACCCTGCGCAACCGCGACACCGGCGAGGTCTACGCCCGGTACAAAATGGGCGAGGGAGACCGCTTTTCCGTGACCTTTATCCATTCCGTGAACAAATACCCCCTGACCGATACCTACGAGATCGAAAACAAAACGATCTATGTGGAGGAGACGACCTATTGCTCCTTTGGCGCAGGCGTGCAGACGGAGCTCAACCCCGGCGAAACGCTTGACAAGGTCTATGTGGACCGCCCCGATTACAAGGGCTGGGCAATGGTCATCCGAAACATCCATCAGGACAGGACAGACGTCGGCTACATTGTCGGTACGGTCTCTGACCATGTACTCAATGTAAACGGCGAGGATGTCAGTCTGCGTGATTTGTGTGGAAAAAACGCGCCTGTGCGTTTTAATTACGAATTCTGGCTCGTCTGAGCGCACGGACGCTCTCAAATAGAATTAGGAGGAAATTGCATCATGGCTGAAAACGAAAAGCTCAACAATGTTGCAGTCGACAACGACGTCGGCACCATGGAAGACGTCGATGCGATCATGAAAAAGTACGACCGTGAGTCGAACACGCGCGTCTGGGAGGGGACTCCCCGCAAGATTCTGCGTGTCCTTACGGCACTGTTCGGCATTTTCCTGATCGTGATGAACATGTGGATCAAGATGGACGAGCGTGCGCGCCGTCCGCTCTTCCTCGGCCTGGTCATCATTCTCGTGTTTATCTACTACCCCATCAAGAAGGGCTCTCAGAAGGTCAACTACATGCCTTGGTACGATATCGTCATGGCGGCAGTCGGCGCGTTCTGTTTCTTCTTCTACCCCTTAAACCTTGAAAAAATCGTTACCGCCGGTACGCGAATCCAGAAGGTTTTCGTCGTGCAGGTCGGCAGCGTTTCCATTCCCCTTCTGATCGTATTTGCAATCGTCGGCACTTTGATCCTCGTCGAGTGCTGCCGCCGCGTGGTCGGTATGCCGATCATCTGCGTGTCGGCCGTGTTCGTGCTCTACGCCTTCTTCGGCGCGGGCAAGGACTTAAAGACCGTCATGTATAACCTCTTCTACACCACGACCGGTATCCTCGGCACCCCGATCGGCGTCTGCTCGACCTACATCGCGCTGTTCGTCATCTTCGGCGCCTTCCTGGAGGCCACGGGTGTCGCAAACTTCTTCATCGACTGCGCGAACGCGCTGGTCGGTTGGGCTTCCGGCGGTCCTGCAAAGGTCGCGGTCGTTTCCTCCGCTCTGTGCGGCATGGTCTCCGGTTCCTCCGTCGGTAACACCGTTACCACCGGTTCCGTCACCATCCCGATGATGAAGAAGACCGGTTATCCCCCGGAGTTTGCCGGCGCGGTCGAGGCTGCATCTTCCACCGGCGGTCAGATCATGCCCCCGATCATGGGCGCTGCGGCGTTCCTGATGGCGGAAATGGTCGGCGTTCCCTATGCAAAGATCATCGTGCGTGCGATCCTGCCCGCATTCCTGTACTTCCTCGGCATCTTCCTCGGCGTGCACTTCAAGGCCAAGAAGCTCGGCCTCAAGGGCCTGCCCCGCGAAGAGCTCCCCAAGTGGAAGCTCCTGCTCCCGCAGATCTACCTGATCCTCCCGCTGGTCGTTCTGGTCTACATGATCATGATCGGCTTCACGATGGCCACCGCCGCCGTGTATGCAACGCTGTACTGCGTTGTCGTTTCGATGATCAGCCGTGAAGAGGGCAAGAAGAAGCTCATCATGGCGGTTCCCCTGATCCCGCTTCTGTTCATGACGCTGATGAGCCGCAGCTTCCAGCCCGGCACTTTCATGGGCGAGAACGGCAGCACGCTCTGCCTTGCCATCGCCTTTGCGCTGCTGGTTATCAACTACGCCATCAGCAAGCCCAACGTCAAGAGCCTGCCCACCATCATCGACGCGTTTGAAAACGGCGGCAAGAACTGCCTGAGCGTCGGTATCGCCTGCGGTATGGCTGGTATCATCGCCGGCGTCGTCACCATGACCGGTCTCGGCCAGGTGCTCATCGGCGCGATCGTCGGTCTGTCCAACGGTCACCTGATCATCGCTCTCGTGCTGACGATGCTCTGCTGCATCGTGCTCGGCATGGGCGTTCCCACCACCGCGAACTACATCATCATGGCCACCACCTGCGCGCCGATCCTTGCCTCCGGCATGGGTCTCAACCTGATGGCTGCCCACATGTTCTGCTTCTACTTCGGTATCGTCGCAGACATCACCCCGCCCGTTGCGCTGGCTGCCTACGCCGGTTCCGCCATCGCCAAGGCTCCCCCGATGAAGACCGCCTGGAACGCGACCCGTCTCGCAATCGCGGCGTTCATCATCCCCTACATCTTTGCTTACAATAACGCCCTGATCTTCGTTGGCAGCGACGTCAAGTTCCTGAGCGTTGCCTCCATCGTCATCTCCGCGACCCTCGGTATGGCGTCTATCGCCTCCGGCCTGATGGGCTACCTGATCCGCGATATGAAGTGGATCAGCCGCATCGCGCTGGTCGCCGGCGGCCTGCTGATGGTCATCCCCGGCACGGTCACTGACCTTGCGGGTCTTGCGGTGCTGGTCGCCGTCCTCGTTCTCCAGCGTATCGAGAACAAGAAGGACAAGGCGGCTGCGTCCGTGTAACGCAAAGCATCCTATCAATCAAAAAAGAGGCCGCTTCGGCGGTCTCTTTTTTTGCATGTGCGCCGCTTTTCAAGCATAGACTGGAAACGACGGGAGGTTTTGCACATGCCCAGAATTTATTTGAGTCCCTCCACGCAGGATTGGAACCCGTATGTCGACGGCAGTGGCAGCGAGGAATACTGGATGAATCTGCTGGCCGACACGCTCGAGCCGTACCTTTACGCAAACACCATCTCCTTTGTGCGCAACACGCCGGAGATGACCGCGGCCTCGTCCATCGCGCAGGCGAACAGCCTCGGCGGCTTTGACTTTTACCTTGCCCTGCACTCCAACGCCTCGGGGGAGGAGCAGGCGGGGAAGAACCGCGGCATCATCGTCTTTTACTATCCCACGAGCAGCGACGGAAAGCGTGCTGCCGAGCTCTTCGCCGCGCAGCTGCGCATGGTCTACCCGCTGCCTGCAAAGGTGACGACGCAGGCGACCACAACGCTCGGCGAGGTGCGGCGGCCCAGATACCCTGCGAATCTCATCGAGCTCGGCTATCACGACAATTACGACGATGCGCGCTGGATCGAAAATAACCTCGACGCCGCGGCGCAGGCCATCGCGCGGGGACTGACGGAGTATTTCGGCCTGCCGTTCATTTACCCGCAGCTCGTGCGCACCGGCGTCGTCACGACGGAGGGCTCAGCCCTGCGCCTGCGAAGCTACCCGGGCATCGACGGGGAAACAGTCGGCAGCATCCCGAACGGCGAAAGCGTGCAGGTCTACGGGAGCTATCAGGGCTGGTACTCCGTGGGCTACAACGACCAGCTCGGCTACGCGGCGCAGGCCTACATCGCGGTGTGATCTTCGCCCGTTTCCGATATTTTCCGGGCGCGACTTTTCCTTGACAGCTGGTTATAAAAAGTTTACAATGTTTTTTGGATTTATGGAGGGGAGAGAAGGGGAATCTCCCGTTTATGATTCAAAAACCCAACGATAGATCAATCGCATCGATCAAAAAACAGCACACAGGAGGAATCGCATGATCAGCTATCTCTACGCTGCGCTTATCGCGGTGGGGACGCTCGTCATTGGCATTCTTCTTGGTATTTGGATTCGCAAGAGAGCCGCTAAACGCGCCGAGGAGAAGATCTCCAACGCCGATGAAGAGGCGCTTCGTATTGTCAACGAAGCGATCAAGAGCGCTGAAAACAAGAAACGCGAAGTCATGTTGGAGGCAAAGGAAGATATCCTGCGCTCCAGAAACGAATACGAGAAGGAAGTCAAGGAACGCCGCGCCGAGCAGCAGAAGCAGGAGCGCCGGCTCCAGCAGAAGGAGGAGAACCTCGACCGCAAGACCGACGCGCTGGAAAAGCGCGAGGAGGCCCTCAACCAGAAGCATGCCGCTCTGGACAAGGAAAACGAAGAAATCAAGATCATCAAGCGCAGCCAGACCGAAATGCTCGAACGTATTTCCGGTTTTACTGCCGAAGACGCCAAGAAGTACCTGATCGAGCAGGTCGAGAGCGAAGTGACGCACGAGACCGCGCTCAAGATCAAGGAGCTGGAGCAGCGCGCCAAGGACGAGGCCGATTCCCGCGCCCGCGAGATCGTCGCCTCTGCCATCCAACGCTGCGCTGCCGACCATGTTGCCGAGATCACCGTCAGTGTGGTGCCCCTGCCCAATGACGAGATGAAAGGCCGCATCATCGGCCGCGAAGGCCGCAACATCCGCACGATCGAAACGCTCACGGGCGTCGACCTCATCATCGACGACACGCCCGAGGCGATCACCGTCTCGTGCTTCGAGCCTGTGCGCCGCGAAGTTGCGCGCCTGGCGCTCGAAAAGCTCATCGCCGACGGCCGCATCCATCCCACGCACATTGAAGAGATGGTCAACAAGGCCCGCCGCGAGGTGGACGCCATCATCAAGTCCGAGGGTGAGCGCGCCGTGCTGGAGACCGGCATCCGCGGCCTGCACCCCGAGCTTGTGAAGATGCTCGGCCGCCTGCACTACCGCACGAGCTACGGCCAGAACGTTCTGCAGCACTCCATCGAGGTCTCGCACCTTGCGGGCATGATGGCCGCCGAGCTGGGCGCGGATGTTTACGCCGCCAAGCGCGCAGGCCTGCTGCACGATATCGGCAAGGCCGTCGACCACGAGATGGAGGGTACGCACGTCGCCCTCGGCGTCGAATTTTTGCGCAAGTACCACGAAAAGGACGACATCATCCATGCCGTGCAGGCGCACCACAACGACGTGGAGCCGCAGACCATCGTTGCCTGCCTCGTGCAGGCGGCGGATGCGATCTCTGCCGCCCGTCCCGGCGCCCGCCGCGAGAATCTGGAGAACTACATCAAGCGCCTCGAGCAGCTTGAGGAGATCACCGGCAGCTATCCCGGCGTCGACAAGGCCTATGCCATTCAGGCCGGCCGCGAGGTCCGCGTGATGGTCAAGCCCGACCAGGTCAGCGAGGACCAGATGGTCATTCTGGCGCGCGAGCTTGCCAAAAAGATCGAGGAAGAGATGGAATATCCCGGCCAGATCAAGGTGCACGTCCTGCGCGAGACGACCGCCATCGAATACGCGAAATAAGAAAAAGGCTCCGCTTTTGCGGGGCCTTTTTTCATGCCTTTCTTGCGTTTTGTCCCGCGCCTTGCTATACTGGGGAAAACGCAAAGCGGAGGAACGCCATGCTCTACAATATTCTGGCCATCGGCGATGTGGTGGGCGGCTGCGGCGTCAGCTGCCTCGAGCACCATCTGCGCGCCGTGAAAAAACTCAAGAACATCCACTTCACCGTGGTCAACGGCGAGAATGCCGCGATGGTCGGCCTGACGCCGAACGACGCCGAGCGCATCTTCTCCGCGGGAGCGGACGTCATCACGCTTGGCAACCACACATTCGGCAAGATGCAGATCACCGACTACCTCGACGACTGCCCGTATATTCTGCGGCCGCACAATCTCGGCGCGCGCGTGCCGGGGAGGGGCTACGGCGTTTTCGACTGCGGGCGCGCCCGTATCGCGGTGATGAACCTCATCGGCCGCTGCGACCTCGCGTTCCATGCGGACAATCCGTTCAAAACGGCGGACGAGCTGCTCAAAAGCGGCGAAAAGCCGACGTTCACGCTGCTTGACTTCCACGCCGAGGCGACGAGCGAAAAGCTCGCCATGGCCTATTACCTCGATGGCCGCGTCAGCGCCATCTGGGGCACGCACACCCACGTGCCGACGGCGGACGAAGAGGTCTTCCCCAAGGGGACGGGCTACCTCACGGACCTCGGCATGACGGGGGCGGTGCGCAGCGTGCTCGGTATCAAGCCCGAGCAGTCGGTCGAGACGTTTCTCGGCGGTCTCCCGGGCCGCTACCGCGAGCCGGAGAAGAGCGCCGGCAAGATACAGGGAGCGATTTTTACATTGGATGACGCGACGGGGCTCTGCGTGGGCGTCGAGCGCGTCGATGTGCGCTGAGAAAGCGCGAGATAGAAGGGAACAACGCAAATGTCCATCGAAAAAGTGAGAGCCTATTTTGAACACTTCGGCATCGCCGACCGCATCCGCGAGTTCGACGTGTCGAGCGCGACGGTCGAGCTGGCCGCCGTCGCCGTCGGCGTGGAGGGCGCGCGCATCGCGAAGTCCATGAGCTTCAAGCTCGCGGACGATGCGCCCATCATCATCGTGACGGCGGGGGACAGGAAGATCGACAACACCAAGTACAAGGCGTATTTCCACGTGAAAGCAAAGATGCTGACCTTTGATGAGGCCTGCGCATTCACCGGCCACGCGCCGGGCGGCGTGTGCTCGTTTGCTCTGCCGGAGAATGTGAAGACCTATCTCGATGTATCGCTCAAACGCTTCGACACGGTTTTCCCCGCGGCGGGCAGCGCGAACAGCGCCATCGAGATGACCTGCGACGAGCTTGAGAAGTATTCCTCAAACTTTGTCGCCTGGGTCGACGTGTGCAAGGAGAAAGCGCCCGCCCCGCAGGCATGAGAGGAGAGAACACATGAGCGTGAAGATCGTCCACGCGGCGGACTTCCATTTGGACAGCGCGTTCGGCGCGCTGAGCGCCGAGCAGGCGCGCCAGCGCCGCCGCGAGAGCCGCGAGCTGCTGACGCGGCTTTGCAATTACGTGAATCAGAACGGCGTCGATCTCGTGCTGCTCGCGGGCGACCTGTTCGACAGCGACACGACCTATCGCGAGACGCTGGAAGCGCTCTCTGAGGCGCTGGGCGCAATGCAGGCGCGAGTGTTCATCGCCCCCGGCAACCACGACCCGTACAGCGCGAAGTCGCCCTACGCGACGCTTTCCTGGCCGGAGAACGTGCACGTCTTCACGTCGAAGACGGTCGAGCGCGTGGAGCTTCCGGAGCTTCAGTGCGCCGTGTACGGCGCGGCGTTTACCGCGCCGGTGCAGGATGAGAGCCTGCTTGCGGGCTTCCGCGCACCGGAGGACGATTTCATCCATCTGATGGTGCTGCACGGTGATATCTCCGCCACGGAATCGCGCTACGATCCCCTCACGAAAGAGCAGATCAAGGAGAGCGGGATCGACTATCTTGCGCTCGGCCACACACACCAGTTCGGCGGTTTCCTGCGCGAAGGGCAGACGACCTACGCCTACTCCGGCTGCCCGGAGGGCCGCGGTTTCGACGAGCTGGGCGAAAAGGGCATCCTTACGGGCACGGTGGAGCGCGGGAAGGCCGAACTTTCGTTTGTGCCGTTCGCGCGCAGACGGTATGAGGTCCTGAACGTCGATGTGACGGGAAGATCGGCAGAGGACGCGCTGCGCGCGGCCCTGCCGGATGCGACTGTGCGCGATATTTACCGCATTATTTTCACCGGAGAGACGGATGAGCGTGGGCTTGATCTCAAGTCGATCGAAGAGCAGCTTGCGTCCGACTTCTTCCACTTGGAGCTGCGCGATGAGACGCGCATTGGCGAGGACGTCTGGGCGCGAGCGCAGGAGGATTCGCTGCGCGGCCTGTTCCTGCGTGAGCTGCGCACGAAATTCGATGTTGCATCCTCGGACGACGAGCGCGCGAAGATCAGCCTCGCCGCGCGCTTCGGCCTTGCTGCGCTCGACGGGTGTGATTTGTGAGGAGGAGAACTATGTCGATCTGGTACAGCCGGCGGAAAAAGGAAGAAAAATCCCTGCGCCTCGCGGCGGCGGGGAAGTCCGCGTTCTGCTTTGCAGAGCTTCATTACAACGCACGCAGCCTTACGCACGCTGCGGGCGTCGCGGCGGAGAGAGCGCTCCGCCTTTATCGCAAAATTGACCGAAAAAGATAAGAAAACAACCGAAAAAGACCGAAAGGAAGCCCCTTTCGGCCTTTTTTGAGAGGATATTAAGTAAGAATTAAGAAACAATCGCTGTTTTTGTTTGAAAACGGCTGATACAATGACCAACATGAGGTGAGAAAATGTACAACATTCTGATTTGTGACGACGAACAGGACATTGTCAACGCGCTCAAGATATATCTCTCCGGCGGGGACTACTGCCTGTTTGAGGCGAGCAACGGGCGCGAGGCGCTGGAGGTCGTGGAGAAGAACGACATCCATCTGATCCTGATGGACATCATGATGCCCCAGCTCGACGGCATCGCCGCGACGGCGAAGCTGCGCGAAAAGAGCAACGTGCCCATCATCCTGCTCACGGCCAAGAGCGAGAGCAGCGACAAGGTTCTGGGCCTGAACATCGGCGCGGATGACTACATCACCAAGCCCTTTGACCCCGTGGAGGTGCTCGCGCGCGTGCGCTCGCAGCTGCGCCGCTATACGCAGCTTGGGGCAAAGAAGGTGGAGGAGCAGGCGAACGTCTACACCGTCGGCCCCATCGTGCTCGACGAGGAGAGAAAAAGCGTGACGGTCGACGGCGACGAGGTCGCGCTCACGCCCATCGAGTTCAACATCCTGCGGCTGCTGATGAAGAACCCGGGACGCATCTATTCTTCCGCCCAGATCTACGAGCTTGTGTGGAAGGAGGATTCGCTGGGGGCGGAGACGTCGGTGAGCGTGCACATCCGCCACCTGCGGCAAAAATTAGAGATCAACCCCTCCGAGCCGCGCTACCTGAAGGTCGTGTGGGGGCTGGGGTATAAAATGGAGGACAAGAAATGAAGGCTGCGTGGATACGCAATTTCTGGACAAAGACGGTCGCTTTTTTGCTGGCGGCGGCGCTCGTGCCGGTGATCCTCACCTATGTTGTAGGACTTGCCTACTCCTACGGCGGTATGGGTCGGGACTTTTACACGAGCGACCTCTGCCTGTATGCGGTCGGCAAAAAGACGTGGGAGATCTGCGACGACTATATTGCCATGGAAGGCGGAAACTATGATCTCGACAAGATCTACTCCAAGGGAGACAGCTACAGCAACATTCGCTTCCGTGTGACGGACGAGCAGGACAAGGTGGAGTTCAGCAACGTCAGCGACGGTGATACCTTCTGCTACAGCACCGTTTATGTTGACAAGACCTTTGATGTCTACCTTGTGAAGGGCCTTCCCGCGCAGGATGATATCTACTGGGCAAAGGTATTTTACGACAAGGCAGAAAGCTGGGGACAGAACGCCCTGGAGATGCTCATCCTCTTTGGCGCGATGGAGCTGTTCCTGCTCATCTTCCTCGCCCGCACGGCGGCGCGGCGCGAGGACGGCGAGCTGCAGGGCGGCTGGCAGGAAAGGATCCCCTTCGACCTCTATCTTCTCGTTGACGGCACGATCATTGCGCTGCTGTGCGTGGCGGTGGAGGAGGTCTACTCCTATGTGAGCTTCTATACCCCACCCTACGATGTGCTGCTGCTGGCGATAAGCTTTGCGCTGGCGGTGCTCGTCTTTGCCGCGTGGGTGACATTCTGTGCGCGCGTCAAGGTGGGCAGACTGTGGAAGGGAACGATTATCTACAAGCTCCTGTGCCTGTGCTGGAAGATCGTCAAGTGGTGCTGGAGAGTGCTCTGCGCCTTCTGTCGCGGCGTTGTGGGTTTGCTGCACGCCATCCCGCTCGTCTGGCGCACGGCGGTGGGCTGCTTTGTGGTCAGCATGATGCTCGGTATATTTGCGGCAAATCGCGCGGGAGGGGCGATGCTGCTGACGATGCTTGTGCTGTCCGTCGCCGCGTGCCTCTTCTCGCTCCAGCTTCGAAAGCTCCAGAAGGAGGGCGAAGCCCTCGCCGCCGGCAATCTTGACGCGCAGGTGGACACAAAGTGGATGTATTGGGACGTTAAGCGCCACGCCGAGAACCTGAATTCCATCGGCGACGGCATGGCTGCGGCCATCGACAAGCAGCTCAAGAGCGAGCGGCTCAAAACGGAACTTATCACAAACGTTTCGCACGACATCAAGACGCCGCTCACGAGCATCATCAACTACGTTGATCTTTTGCAGCATGAGCACACTCCCGAGCAGGAGGAAGAATACCTCGCCGTCCTCAAGCGGCAGGCGTTCAAGCTCAAAAAGCTCACGGAGGACTTGGTCGAGGCCAGCAAGGCCACGACGGGTAACCTGCCCGTGAACGCCGTGCGGTGCAGCATGAACGAGCTTCTATCGCAGGTCGAGGGCGAGTACGGCGACAAGCTGAGCGCGGCGGACCTGACGCTCGTGAGCGTGATGCCGGACAAGGAGCTCTTCTGCAATGTGGACGGCGCGTTGATATGGCGCGTGATCGACAATCTGCTCTCGAACATCTGCAAATACGCGCAGAATGGCACGCGCGTTTATCTGACGCTTGAAAAGACCGGCGGCGACGCGGTCGTGACCTTCAAGAACACCTCGCGCGCGGCGCTGAACATTCCCGCCGAGGAATTGATGGAGCGCTTTGTGCGCGGCGACAGCTCGCGCTCGACCGAGGGAAACGGCCTCGGCCTCTCCATCGCGCAGAGCTTGACGGAGCTGCAGGGTGGGAAGATGTCGCTCGCCATCGACGGCGACCTCTTCAAGGCCATCCTCCGTTTCCCGACGGTGGTGTGAGAAAAATACAGAAAGGTGCGGAAAGGCGTTGCCGTTCCGCACCTTTTCCGCGCCTGTGCTTGACAATTCGGCGCAAAAACAATACAATAACAAATCGGAACTCTATCCTGAAACTGAGGGAGAACATAAACATGGCAAAAGATAAAAAGGTAGAACAGATCACGAATCTTGAAGACGATTTTGCCCAATGGTATACCGACATCTGCCGCAAGGCGGAGCTTGTTGAGTATGCCAGCGTCAAGGGCTTTACCATCCTGCGCCCCTATGGCTTCGCCATCTGGGAGAACATGCAGCGTTTGATGGACGCGGAGTTCAAAAAGACCGGACACGAGAATGTGGCGATGCCCGTTCTGATCCCTGAGAGCCTGCTCAAGAAAGAGGGCGAGCTCGTCAACGGCTTCGCGCCCGAGGTCGCGTGGGTCACGATGGGCGGCAGCGAGAAGCTCGAAGAGCGCCTTGCCTTCCGCCCCACGTCCGAGACGATGTTCTGCGACCACTGGTCCCGCGTATTGCAGACCTACCGCCAGCTGCCGATGCTCTACAACCAGTGGTGCTCCGTCATCCGCTGGGAGAAGACCACCCGCCCGTTCCTGCGTTCGCGCGAGTTCTGGTGGCAGGAGGGCCACACCATCCACGAGACCGCCGAGGAGGCGCAGGCCGAGACGATGCAGCAGCTCAACTGCTACGCTGACTTCTTCCGCCACGTGCTCGCCATCCCCGTCGTCCCCGGCCGCAAGACCGAGAAGGAGAAGTTCGCGGGCGCCGAGGCGACCTACACCGTCGAGTGCATGATGAAGGACCGCAAGGCGCTTCAGGGTGCGACGAGCCACTATTTTGGCGACAAGTTCTCCCGCGCCTATGACGTGACCTTCACCGGCCGCGACAACAAGCTCCAGTACCCGTTCCAGACGTCCTGGGGCTCCACCACGCGCATGATCGGCGCAGTCATCATGACCCACGGCGACAACAACGGCCTTGTCCTGCCCCCGCGCATCGCGCCCACGCAGGTCGTCATCGTGCCCATCGCCGCGCATAAGAATCCCGAGGTGCTCGAGACAGCCAAGAGCGTGATGGCGGACCTCATCGCCGCGGGCGTCCGCGTCAAGCTGGACGACAGCGACCAGTCCATGGGCTGGAAGTGCGCTGAGTACGAGATGCGCGGCGTGCCCATCCGCCTCGAGCTCGGTCCCCGCGACCTGACCGAGGGCAACTGCTGCCTCGTCCGCCGCGACAACGGCGAAAAGGTCACGGCCAAGATCGAGGGGATCGTTGACGAGATCAAGGCGCTGCTTGACGCCATCCATGACAGCATGTACACCGTGGCGGAAAAGAATCTCGAAGACAACACGTTCGACTTAAAGACCATCGACGAGGTGAAGGAGATGGCCTCCGGCCGCGGCGGCTTCGCTCGCACCAAGTGGTGCGGCAGCCTCGAGTGTGAGCTCAAGATGAAGGAACAGGCGGGCGTTTCTTCCCGCTGCATGCCCCTCAAGCAGAGCGGCACCACCGGCAAGTGCGTCTGCTGCGGCAAAGAGTGCACTACTGATATTTATTGGGGCGTTGCCTATTAAGTATCAGCTTTCCATCGAATGATATAGTTCCCTGCGCGTCGCAGGGGAACGGCAAAGGGGGCCATTCTCTTTCACAAAAGAGAATGGCCCCCTTTAGATCCCCCAAGAGAAAGGTTTAGATTGGCAGTTTGGAGCTTGAACAATCTTTGAGCCTCCGGAATGCAGTTGCCTGCGCGCGGCTTTGCCGCGGTTGGTATTGCTATACGATTTGATTTACTCCTACTATCCGCTGCCGCTCTGCCCATCTTGTAGAAGTGCAAACTAATTTCCGTCTACCGGAGTGCTAATCAATGCGGCGAGCGCAGCAAAGCCGCATTCGGCACGCAGTCTGCCGCCGAGCAAACGTCACACGCGCCTCACGATAGTAAGGCGCGGTTGCTGGATGTGTCGAAACGTAGGGATTCATGGCGAAGCCATGTACACCGCACCCGATTGCGCAGCGCGTGCAGTTATTCAAGCTGCAAACCCGCAATGTCGGGGGTCGAGGGGGACTCCCCTCGCATTTCTCTTGGGGTTCCAAAGGGGGGATTCTCTTTGGAAAGAGAATCCCCCCTTTGACTTCGCACTCCCATTCCAATGGGAGACCACCCCGCGCCCTTTGGGCGCGATATCTGAGGAGGTACCATGTACCTGCACATCGGCAACAATGTCATGTTACCCGAAAAGCACATCATCGGCGTCTTTGATCTCGAGATCACGTCGCAATCGAAGAGAACATCAGAATTTCTCCGCCGGGCGGAGGATGAGAGCTTAGTCATCGACGCCTGCGAGGACATTCCCAAGTCGTTTTTGGTGTGCGACCACCCGTATCACCCGCAATTGGTTTATTTATCCGAGCTTTCGAGCCAAACACTGCAAAAGAGAATGGAGGAGCAGACATGAAGCTTCCTATTGCATTGACGATGCTGGCAAGTCCCTTTTCCCTTCCCCACAATGAGCGCTGGATACTGCCCATCGCGCTCGGCTTTTTCACGCTGCTGACGGTGTATTTCACGTGGCGGCTCAAAACGGACGAGGGCGACAAGTGGCTCTTTCGGAAGAAAATGAAGGTGTCGGCGCTCTTCTGGCTTGCATGCGAAGTGCTCTGGCAGTTCCACGGTGCGGATTCGACGTTTCCCGTCGGGCCGATCACGGGCATTTTGTTTCTGTACCTAATGAGTCAGGCGCTGGTGTACGGTATTTACTGCGTGATTCAAAAGAAGAAAACAACAGCCGCGATGTAAGCGGCTTTCCCATCAAAATAGTGCTCGAGGCAGGGAGAAACGGGCCGGAAAGGGCTCCGACCCGGTTCTTCCTGCCTGATGACGAAAGGAGAACCCAAATGGCAGAAAATGAGATCCTGCAATCCACTGCGGTGGATGAAAACAATGACTATAACGCCTCGGAAATTCAAGTTCTCGAGGGGCTTGAGGCGGTGCGCAAGCGCCCGGGCATGTACATCGGCTCGACGTCGGTGAGCGGCCTGCACCACCTTGTCTATGAAATTGTGGATAACTCCATCGATGAAGCGCTTGCGGGCTACTGCACGGAAATTCAAGTGACGATCAACGAGGGCAACACCATCACCGTTGTGGATAACGGCCGCGGCATTCCGGTCGACATTCAGGCGCAGACGGGCCGTCCCGCGCTCGAGGTCGTCTACACCGTGCTGCACGCAGGCGGCAAGTTCGGCGGCGGAGGCTACAAGGTCTCCGGCGGTCTGCACGGCGTCGGCGCGAGCGTTGTCAACGCGCTGTCCGAATGGCTGACGGTGCAGGTCCACAAAAACGGCAACATCTACGAGATGAAATTCTCCCGCGGCAAGATCACGCAGGAGATGACCATCATCGGCTCGACCGACCACACGGGCACGACCGTTACGTTCAAGCCCGATCCCGAGATGTTCGAAGAGCTTGAATACTCCTACGAAACGCTGCACACCCGCATGCGCGAGGAGGCGTTTCTGAACGCGGGTCTTCGCATCACGATCGAGGACAAGCGCCTTGAGAGTGAAGAAAAGCCCGAGAGCGAGCGCCGTGACTCGATGTGCTACGAGGGCGGTATCCGCGAATTCGTCACGTGGCTCAACAAGAAGAAAGAGCCGCTGCACAATAACGTCATCTACATGAGCGGCATGAAGGGCGATTCGTTCGCAGAATTGGCGCTCCAGTATGACGACGGCTATCAGGAAAATATCCTGTCGTTCGCCAACAACGTCCACACACCCGAGGGCGGCATGCACGAGACCGGATTCAAGGCCGCGCTCACGCGCGTTTTGAACGCCTACGGCATCAAAAACGGCATCATCAAAGAGGGCGACAAGGTCAGCGGCGAAGACTGCCGCGAGGGCCTGACCTGCGTCATCTCCGTCAAGCTCACGAACGCGCAGTTCGAAGGTCAGACGAAGGCAAAGCTCGGAAATTCCGAGATCCGCACGCTGGTCGACGGCATCGTCTCCGACCGGCTGATGCAGTTCCTTGAGGAGAACCCCGTCGTGGCGCGCACGATCTTGGATAAGGCCATGACGGCCAACCGCGCGCGTGAGGCCGCGCGCAAGGCGCGCGAGTCCATCCGCCGCAAGAGCGCCCTCGGCGGCGCGGCGATGCCCGACAAGCTGCGCGACTGCAACGAAAATAACCCCGAGCTCACCGAACTCTACATCGTAGAGGGCGACTCGGCAGGCGGCAGCGCCACGCAGGGGCGCGACTCGCGCTTCCAGGCGATTTTGCCGCTCTGGGGCAAGATGCTCAACGTCGAAAAGGTGCGCGCCGACAAGATTTACGGCAACGACAAGCTCCAGCCCGTCATCATCGCGCTCGGCGCCGGCCTTGGCGAGGATTTCGATATCAATAAGCTCCGCTATCACAAGGTCATCATCATGGCGGATGCCGATGTCGATGGCTCGCACATCCGGACGCTGCTGTTGACGTTCTTCTTCCGCTATATGCGCCCGCTCATTGAAAACGGCTATGTCTATGCCGCGGTGCCGCCGCTTTTCAAGCTGACACGCGGCAAGACGACGCGCCTTGCCTTCACGCCGGAGGAGCGCGATCAATACTCCGCCGAGCTGCGCGGCGACAATCCGAACGCAAAGGTCGATATTTCGCGCTTCAAAGGTCTTGGTGAAATGAACCCGCATGAGCTGTGGGAGACGACCATGGACCCCGAAAAGCGCACGCTCAAGCGCATCACGCTCGAGGACGCGGTGCTCGCCGACGAGACGTTCACGGTGCTGATGGGCGAGAAGGTCGAGCCGCGCAAGGAATTCATCGAACAGAACGCGAAATACGCGGTCAATCTGGACTTTTAAGAGAGGAGGACGAAGAAAATGGCACACAAAAACGTGGATTACAAACCCGAAGACATTCAATTCCCCAACCAAAAGATCGTGCAGAGCGAGCTCGTGCACGAGATGCAGTCCTCCTACATCGAATACGCGATGTCGGTCATCGTTGGGCGCGCGCTGCCCGATGTGCGCGACGGCTTGAAGCCTGTCCACCGCCGCATCCTGTACGCCATGTACGAAGACGGCCTGACGAGCGACAAGGCGTTCAAAAAGTCGGCGACCTGCGTCGGCGACGTGCTGGGCCGCTATCATCCGCACGGCGACGCGTCGGTGTACGACGCGCTCGTGCGTCTCGCGCAGGACTTCTCCATGCGCTATATGCTCGTCGACGGCCACGGCAACTTCGGTTCCATTGATGGCGACCCTCCGGCCGCCTACCGATACACCGAGGCCAGAATGTCGAAGATCGCGAACGAAATGCTGCGCGACATCGACAAGGAGACCGTCGACTGGGACCCGAACTTCGACGAGAGCCGCAAGGAGCCCCGCGTGCTGCCCGCGCGCTTCCCGAACCTGCTGGTCAACGGTTCTTCCGGTATCGCCGTCGGTATGGCGACGAACATCCCGCCGCACAACCTGACCGAGGTCATCAACGCCTGCGTCTGCGTGCTCGACAATCCCGAGGCGACGCTTTATGACCTGATGCAGCACGTCACGGGCCCCGACTTCCCGACCAAGGGCATCATTATGGGCCGCAGCGGCATCCGCGCGGCTTACGCCACGGGCCGCGGTAAGATCATCCTGCGCGCCCGCACGGAATTTGAAGAATTCGGCCGCGACCGCACGCGCATCATCGTCACCGAGCTTCCGTATCAAGTGAACAAGCGCATGCTCATCAAGAACATGGCCGATCAGGTGAACGACAAGCGTTTGGAGGGCATTTCCGACATCCGCGACGAGACCGACCGCACGGGCATGCGCATCGTCATCGAAGTCAGGCACGACGCGAACCCGCAGGTGGTCTTAAACCGCCTGTTCGCCCAGACGCAACTTCAGACGAGCTTCGCCATCAACATGCTGGCGCTCGTCGACAACCAGAAGCAGCCGAAAATCCTGTCCCTGCGCCATATCATCGACGAGTATCTTACCTTCCAGGAAGAGCTTATCACGCGCAGAACGCAGTATGACCTCAAAAAGGCGCGCGAGCGCGAGCACCTGTTACAGGGCTTACTGATCGCGCAGGACAACATCGACGAGGTCATCCACATCATCCGCACGAGCTACGACGACGCGAAGGAAAAGCTGATGGAACGCTTCTCGCTCTCCGACGTGCAGGCGCAGGCCATTCTCGATATGCGCCTGAAGGCCTTGCAGGGCCTCGACCGCGAAAAGCTCCAGAACGAGTTTGACGAGCTGGAAAAGAAGATCGCCTACTTTGTCGAGCTTCTCTCCAACGAGACGATGCTCAAGGGCGTTTTGAAGGACGAGCTTCTTGAGATCCGCGACAAGTACGGCGATGAGCGCAAGACCGAAATTCAGGAGGTCGAGGACGAGATCGACATCGAAGACCTCATCGAGGAGGAGCAGTGTGTCTTCACCCTGACCCGCAACGGCTACATCAAGCGCACGAGCGCGAGCGAGTACACCGCGCAGAGTAAGGGCGGCATGGGCAAGAAGGGCATCACCACCCGCGACGAGGACACGGTGGTCGACGTGTTCACCGCCTCGACCCACGACTATATCCTCTTCTTTACGGACACCGGCAAGGTGTACCGCAAGAAGGGCTATCAGATCCCCGAGAGCGGCAAGGCTGCCAAGGGCACAAACATCGTCAACATCATCCAGGTGGAGACGGGCGAGCGCGTGCAGGCGATGATCCACTTCCGCGACTTGAACGCCGAAAATCTGTTCCTCACCATGGTCACGCGCAACGGCACGGTGAAGCGTCTGCCGGTCGAGACGCTCAAGAACCTGCGCAACAACGGCATCCGCGCGCTGAACCTCGACGAGGGCGACGAGCTGGTGTCCGTGCGCGAGACGGACGGCGAGCAGAAAATTCTGATCGCCACGCACGACGGTATGGCGGTCGTCTTTGACGAGACCGATGTCCGTGCGATGGGCCGCACGGCGGTCGGCGTGCGCGGTATCAAGCTGCGCGAGGGCGACTACGTCGTCGGCGCCGCCCGCGCCCAGGAGGGCAAGGAAGTCCTGACCATCACCGAAAAGGGCTACGGCAAGAAGACGCCGGTCGAGGAATACCGCATCACGAACCGCGGTGGCCTCGGCATCAAGAACTACATGGTGACCGAAAAGACCGGCGGCATCGTCGGCGTCAAGGTCGTGGACGGCAGCGAGGATCTGCTGCTCGTCACGCGCGCGGGTATCCTCATCCGCACGCCGGTGGAGGCCATCCGCACGACGGGCAGAGCCACGCAGGGCGTGATCGTCATGCGCTTCAAGGAAGAGGGAGATAGCGTCATTTCCATGGCGCTCACAGAGCATGAGGAGGCTGACGAGGCGTAAGGCCTCGGCCCTCTTTTCCGCGCGTCGCGCGGAGGGGTGGCAGCGCCTTTGGCGCTGCACGGGAAAGGGGGCCATTCTCTCACGTGAGAGAATGGCCCCCTTGGACCCCCAAGAGAACGCAAGGGGAGGGCCCCTCGACCCCCGTTGCGGGTTTGCAGCTTGAAGAACTGCACGCGCTGCGCAATCGGGTGCCTGCCAGGTGTTGTTGCTATACGATTTATCTCTGCTTCTACTACCCGCTGCCGCTCTGCCTGCGTGTCGGTAGCCTTACGCAACTGCGTCCTACTTCAGCTTTTATCAATCTTGCTTTTGCTTGCCGAGGCGGCATTGCTTCGCTCGCCGCGAGGACGGACTTGACGGTCAATTCAACTGACGGTTGAAAAAGTTCTCAACTGATTCTACCGGCGATTGCTGTTGTTTTTGCTTTTTGGGCGGTATACTGTGGCCATGGCAAAAACAAATCGCCCTGCATGGGACGAGAGAGGAGCAGTGTATGGAAAATCATGTGGCAGATCAAATTCGCTTTTACCGCCGGCAGGAGGGGCTGACGCAGGAGCAGCTGGCCGAGGCGATGGGCGTCTCCGTTGCGGCGGTGAGCAAGTGGGAACAGGGGCAGAGCCTGCCGGAGATCCCGATGCTGATGGAGCTCGCGGACTTTTTTGACCTCTCAGTCGACGCGCTCTTGGGCTATCGCCTGCGCTCGAACGACCGCAAGAGCGTCAGCGAGCGGCTGAAAGTCCTGCGCCGCGAGGACAGGTACGACGAGGGCCTTGCCGAGGCGGAAAAGGCCCTGCAAAAGTTCCCGAACACCTTTACTGTCGTCTACGAATGCGCCAAGCTCTTCGAGATGGCGGGCGGCACGCGGAAGGATAAAGCCTTGCAGCGCCGCGCGCTCGACTTACTGACGCACGCTATCCGCCTGCTGCCGCAGAACAGCGACCCGCAGGTGAGCGAAATGTCGCTCCGTCTCGATATGGCAAACGTGCTGCTCGACATGAAGGACTGGGAACGCGCGCTCGCGCTCTACAAAGAGAACAACGCCTGCGGGCTGCTCGACGACCAGATCGGCTGTCTGCTTGCGCTCGTCAAGGAGCGGCGCGAAGAGAGCGTACCCTATCTCTCGATGGCGCTGCTGCGCGCAGTGACATCGCTCGTGCGCGTGTGCGACGGCTTTGCCAATGTGTTTGAGGCAAGGGAAGATATGACGTCGGCCATTGACATTTTGCAGTGGAAGCATTCGGTGCTCTCCGGTCTCAGGAAAGAGGGCGTGGTCAGCGAGCTCGACAAGATCAGCGCGGCCTCGCATGCGGCGCTCGCGCGGCTTTTGTATAACTGCCTCGATTTTGACGGCGCGAAAGACGAGTTGAAAGCCGCAAAAACGCTGGCCACGGCCTACGATGAAGCACCAAGCCACAGCGCGGCGAACGTCCGCTTCTATGAGGGCATTGAGACCGTAGGCATTTACAGCGACTTCAGCCGCAGCGCGATGGACGCGGCGTTCCATGCGTTTTTTGATGACAGCGGCGCGGAAGAGCATAAAACGTTTTGGGAAAGCATCACGTAAAAAAATAAGACCTGCCGCAAGGCAGGTCTTATTTTTTTACGATTACAGTCCCAGTTCGACGGCGCGGCGAAGTCTAACCTTGCCGTCGAGCGCTTCGTCGATCGTGCGGATCAGCGCCTCGCGGTCGCGGTTGAGCGTACCGCCGAGGGGGAGGTAGTTCGACGCGTGGTTCGAGCGGAAGATGCTGCCGTCGGAGTCGATGTGCTCCAAGAAGAGGCGTGTTTCGCGCATCAGCTCGGGCGGCTCCATCATCTTGAACTCGCCGCTCGCGATCCAGTCGTGCAGCGGCGTGCCCGAGTAGACGCGCAGCGTGAGGAAGGCGATATAGTCCGGCTTCATGCGCGACACGGCCTTTGCCGTATCGATGGCGTGAGCGCCTCATCAACACCGAGTTTATCAACGATAATTGCCTTTACTTTGCTTTCA
>OGYZ01000996.1_pt1 | contig 23392 bp, 18 predicted proteins | sample 1576681 | NCBI WGS metagenome assembly OGYZ01 (sample SAMEA3541480, study PRJEB24748) | human gut metagenome | biome: human gut; feature: human-associated habitat; material: faeces | place: China | collected 2012 | reverse complement strand
ACATGATTGCCGGACTGCCTGGTTCGGAAGAAAGCTTCACCCTCGAACAGTTCCAAGAAGCATTGGATCGTTACAAAGAAGTGGATGCCGACAAGTTGCGTGATAATCTGGTTTATTTCCTGTCTGAAATAACACCGGTGGCCGATGAAGTAGGTGTTGATCTGGTGATTCATCCCGATGACCCGCCTTATCCGATTTTAGGTCTGCCACGTATCCTTTCAACGGCAGATGATTTTCGTCAACTGATAGAAAGAGTGCCTAACAAATCGAATGGCTTGTGTCTCTGTACCGGATCATTCGGCGTGCGTGCCGACAATGACCTGGTTGCGATGATGTATGAGTTTGCCGACCGGATTCATTTCGTTCATTTGCGCAGTACGAAACGGGATGCCGAAGGAAACTTCTACGAAGCCAATCACCTGGAAGGTGATGTTGATATGTATGGCATGATGAAGGCTTTGCTGGAGATACAACAACGACTGAAAGTCTCTATCCCGGTACGTCCGGACCACGGTCATCAGATGGTGGATGACTTGCGGAAGAAAACCAATCCGGGCTATTCCTGTATCGGTCGTCTGCGTGGCTTGGCCGAGCTGCGCGGCTTGGAATTAGGCATCGCCCGTTCAATGGAATGATAGCTTGATCTTTGCGGGAACGAAGAGTCGATCATATAGAGAGGCACGGAAACAGGAGTTTCAATTTTGCTCCTTGTTTCCGTGCCTCTATTTTATTATTCCTATTTTAAGATGTTTACTCTTATAGGCTATAACGGTACAATAAATCCTTCAGTTCCTTGTCGCTCAGATTTTCACGCTCGGATTTATCATAAATGGCCAATAATAGTACTTGGTCGTTTTCATCCGTATGTACAGTCACTAATGTAATAACTCTAGCTCCTCCGCTTTTACCTTTCCCTTTTGAAGTGATGCTTAAACGGATCTTATGAAGTCCTTGACCTAAATCCGTTCCCATCCAAGGATTTTCTCGAAGCTGGTCAAGCAAGTAAGCAAAATCATCTTTCATCGATTTATAATGCTTAGCCAACTTCTTCAGGCTACGAGAAAATTCAGGGGTTACAATAATGTTACAGCTCATGCAGTAAATCCTCCGCATTGATGGGCTCAAGCTTTCCTTCCTGTATTAGCTTGGCTTCCTTGCAAGCTTGCTCAATATGTGCCTCAATCTCTTGGCGAGACATATAGGGAGTTAACGGTTCATTTGCATTCGAGGTTTTTGCCTCTTCTGCATTGAGCAAGTCTTCTACTTTCTTCAACAAGGAAAGATCCTTCACGTCGAGAATTCGGCGAATCAGTTCGTTTTGTTCAGACTGTAAACTTATCGTATTCATTGAGATTCCTTTCTTCTGATTGAATGAGACAAAAGTAAATATTAATCCACCAACATCCAAACAACCCTTTATCCTCTCTCCGTTTAGAAATGATTCAACGCCAAAGCTGTAGTATCCTGGTACTGCTGCTGCAGTTCCACCAGTTTCTTTTCCAACTGACGGGTAATCTCTTCGTAACCTGGCTGGCCGTAAAGATTCTTCATTTCCGACGGATCTTCCTGCAGGTCGTATAATTCCCACGTATCGATGTCATTGTAGAAATGGATTAACTTGTAGCGGTCTGTGCGGACACCATAATGGCGCTTCACCGCATGTTCAGCCGGATATTCGTAGAAGTGATAATATAAGGCATCGCGCCAGTGAGCAGGTTTTTCTCCTTTCAGGAACGGCAGGAACGATTCACCGTGCATGTCTTTAGGAATTTCCACACCAGCCAGTTCCAGAATGGTCGGCGCATAATCGATATTTTGGACGAACGCATCCACGTCTCCATGAATACCACCCGGCAGACGAACCAGCAACGGTGTACGGAACGACTCTTCATACATAAAGCGTTTGTCGAACCAGCCATGTTCGCCCATATAGAAACCTTGGTCGGAAGTATAGACAATCATTGTGTTCTCTAATAGTCCGGCTTTCTCCAGATAATCCAGTACGCGACCGATGTTACGGTCCACCGAATGGATCACCCGCAGATAATCCCGCATGTACTGTTGGTATTTCCATTCAGCCAATGCCTTGCCGGAAAGATTCGCCTTCTTGAATTTCTGGATGATTGGATCGTAGTGAGCATCCCAAGCCTTCTTCTCTTCGGGTGTCATGGTGTCGTACATATGGCGCCCTACTTCTTCCAATCCGGTTGTCGTATGGATTTCGTTCTCTTTATCTGCCATCTTCAAATCGTAGACCAGATCCATATCCTTGAAGATACTCATCTCTTGGGCTGCAGCAGCCTGACGACCTTCATAATCGTCGTAGAAGTTATCCGGCAGCGGGAAAGTCTTGTCGCTGAAAAGCTCCAAATCCTGCAAATCCGGCATCCAGGTACGATGCGGAGCCTTGTGATGAAGCAAGAGGCAGAACGGTTTACTCTTGTCGCGCTGATTCTCCAGCCATTCGATCGCTTTATCGGTAATGACATTTGTCGCATAGCCTTGCGAGGTCGTCTTTTCGCCATTGGTGATAAACGGAGCGTTGTAATAGATACCTTGGCCGATTAGAATGTCCGAATAATCAAAACCGGTAGGAGCAGAGGTCAGGTGCCATTTCCCGATAATTGCTGTCTGGTATCCGGCTTTCTGTAATAACTTCGGATACGTCTGCTGACTGCCGTCGAAAGTCGAGCTATTATCAGTAAAGCCATTCGCATGACTGTGTTTACCAGTCAGCATACACGCCCGACTGGGACCACTGATAGAATTGGCCACAAAACTGTTGGTAAAACGTACACCCTCGTTGGCAATCCGGTCGATATTAGGCGTCTGGATAAACCGAGTATCATACGCGCTGATTGTCTGGTACGAATGATCGTCCGACATGATGTAGAGAATGTTCATCGGTTTCTTCCCTGTCTGCTCGTCAGACTGTGCTTGTTTGTTGTTGCACGCGTAGAAAGGCAATGCCAACACCGGCAGCGTAAGTAGCCATTTGTTTGTTTTCATAGGCTGATCTTTCATGATTAATATATAAATGAGTTGATAATAGAGATACAAAGGTAATAAATCTGTGCGAAGCATCTATCATATTTAGCAAATAAGCCTGTTGTTCTCCGTTTGTTTACGGGAAGCAACAGGCTTATGCTATTGGAATGACTTGTTATATTACCGAACGACCGGCTTCTCTTTCAGTGTACCTCCTTCATTATATTGCTGGTTGTTGGGTAAACCTTTCTGTCCGACACCTTCTTTCATCAACTCTTTCAATTCCGGCAAGTGAGACTGATAGACAGCACGCGGATTCACCTGGTATTTCTTACAGATGGAAGCAGCCATGCCGACTACTTCGCCCATCATTCCGGTTGTTCGCATGACACGTACCGTTCCCAAGGCGACATGTGTCACACTGATATTCCGGCCAGCCATGAACAAGTTATCAATGTTGCGTGAATACAGACAGCGATACGGAATCGGATACGGATAAATGTTGATATGTTTGGCAATCGACTTGAATTCCTGACCGGGGAAATTCTCAGTATTCTTCGGATCTGGATAATGCAAATCGATACTCCACGTAGAAGCCGCCGAACCGTCTTCATGTACTACATGCTTCCTCAAGTCTTCTTCTTTCAGAATATAATCGCCCATCAACCGGCGTGATTCCCGTTTTCCGGAGATATAAGCCACCCATGCCAACTTTCTATTCTTATAGACATCGTTTTCCTTCATCTCATTCTTGAGATAACTCCAGTTGGAATAAACCACCATCAATCCATAGTCTCGGATACGTTCGAAATCCTTGATCTGGTCGTAGTTCATACCCGTTTCCCAAGTCCATTCACCCATTGTCACCTTTTCACAATTCTTCTCGTTGAAATCAACTCCATATTCAAATTGTGGAAAAGAAGAAGGCTTCTTCGTGTCTTCCGAATACCATTGTACGGAAGCGCCCATTGTCATTTTATCCGCCTGTTCCGGAGCTGTACTTTCTCCGAATTCATCCCGGCTTTCACGTCCCATCCGATAATCGGCTCCAGCCAAGTAACCGATAGTTCCATCACCTGTACAATCAGAGAATAAGGGTGCTTCGAAACGTTTCTCTTCACCTGTCTCAATATGCTTAGCGATGACAGCTGTGATGCGATCTCCTTCTTTCTCTACAGCGATCGCACGATAATTGGTGAATAAGGAAACATTCTTTTCCTTCAACAACCAATCCATCTTCTTTTGATCCTCATAATAATCGGCAGGCTGAGCATTACCACCTCGAGTCGGACCAAATTCTTTCTGTAAATTTCCTAATTCTTTATAAGGACCGGCTTCGATGCGTCCACCCAAGTGAACACGAATTTCCGAACTGTTGTTGCCTCCTATTACCGGACGGTCATTCAGTAAGGCAACCTTGCAACCTAAGCGGGCAGCTGAAACGGCGGCACTCATTCCGGCAATACCTGCACCTACGACTACCAAATCATATTCTCCGGCTAATGGAGCTTCTGCCGGAAGGTTCAACTTTTCCCGCCTAAACTTTTCCAAGGCTGCTACATCCGATGGAGGAACGGCTCCTTCTTCGGTTGTGAAGTAAATGGCATCACACCGCCCGTTGAAGCCAGTCAGGTCATGCAAACGCAGTTCCGTATTCACATCCTTGATCGTCACTTTCCCTGCTGCTTGCCACATCCATGTATTTCCTTCGCATCCCAAAGGTGAAGCCAGCTTCTTGTTACCGACATACAAGCTGAATTTTCCCGGTCCTTCTCCATCTTTCCAAGGTGAAGTCCAGTTGTACGTCCGTACATATACATAATACGTTCCTTTTTCCGGGAAGGTCACTTTTGTTTGTGCGTCTTCTACCGGTTCACCCATTCCGTGTGCCATCAGATAAGAAGACCCCATCAGGTCCATGAACTGTTGGTCAACTACCCAACCGCCTTTCTTAGCAAAACTTTCTGCCTCGATAAAGAGGTTGGCAGAATTTATCATTGTCATCGATGAAAGGCCTGATAATAATAAAGATATAAATAATGTACGCATAGTTATAATAATTTCAAATTAAGTTTGTTACACTAGTAAGTGAATCTCTCGAATGGTCAATCTGTTGAAATGCTTGCTTTTTACATCAATTTTTATAGCTTTTATACTTTTCCCCGCGAAAGAAACGGAAGCTTGACCATACTTATTGAACTCACCTACTTTTACAAAGTTAGTATTATCAGAACTAATTAGTAGATCTGCATGTGAAAGAAATTCTTTTGAATCATCACAAATAACTTCAATTCCTTTTATTGTCTGTGCTTCGTTTAATATGACTGTAAAATAATCACCTTGCCCTACAGCGTAAGAACTTGAGAAGAATGTATCTTCTTTACCGTCAAAAGCATATTCAGGGTTATAATATTTTATCGCAGTTATATTGGTTTCAATCCTTGCAGGCTGTATAAGTTCAGGCTGTTCTTTTACTGCATTAAACCAATTATCCTCAACTTTTTCTCCTATATAATAATTTATGTCTAGGAGATCAAATGTTGACTGGGAATGGGTTAATCTGCTATAAAAATCAGTCCAATCCTTTTTTTCAGGTTTAATCCACAATACTTCCGCTAAAGCACAGAGACGGGGATAATACATTTTTTCAACATCGGTTTGTGTTGTAACAAATTCTGTCCATAAACAGGCTTGCCCTCCTTTTACTAAAGAATGTAATTCCTGGGGAATAGTTTCATCTATTGGTTCCCATTCATATACCTTCCTTGTTGGATTCCGCGCATAACCGAAATCAAAATAACAAGGATCTTTCGGACACATTATAACCGATATATTCCGATCTAATGCTTTATTTTGCTGTTCTTTACCGTCATTTTGCCAAATTGTTAATATATCGTCGGTTGATGCAGCATTACGGGTGTTAATTTCATCCCAGCCTATCATAGTTTTTCCTTTAGAACGGACAATACGACTTACTTCTTTTGTGAAATAATCTTGAATTTCGTGAATGTCTTTCATTCCTTGCTGACGATAAAGAGCCATACATTTAGGGCATTTTTCCCAAATTTTTGTTCCTACCTCATCTCCTCCTAAATGAATGTAAGGTGAAGGAAATATTTCAGTCAATGCATCAACAACATCTTCAACAAAAGCTAATGATTGGGGATTCCCTATACAAATCATATGTTCAGCAACTCGCTTACGTTTATTAGCCTCCCGTTCTTCAGGGTACGTTTCAAATATTCCTCCTTGACATGAAAGTTCAGGTAATCCGGCTAACAGGGAAATACAGTGTCCTGGTAAATCTATTTCTGGAATAATAGTTATTCCGCGCAAAGATGCATAGTTTACCAAATCTTTTAAATCACTTTTACTATAATATTTACCAGACAATTCAGGATAATCATAATAATAACTTCCTTTTTTTGTCAATTGAGGGTATTTATCTATAGCAAATCGCCATCCTTGATTATCTGTTAAATGTAAATGCAATGTATTCAGTTTGAAGAATGCCATCTGGTCAATTGTCTTTTTTAATTCAGAAATTTCCCAAAAGTGTCGGCTACAATCCAGCATGATACCTCGATAACTGAAACGAGGATGATCCGTTATTGTTAATTCTGGAAGTAAACCTTTTGTACTATTCCAGATTAACTGTTGCAGTGTTACCAGGGCATGATTTAATCCAGGGATGTCGTTCGCTTCAATTTGTATAAAATCTTTTTTTATATTAAGCTGATAGGCTTCTGCAGGTAATGATGGATTCTCAATTATTTTTATATTTGCATTTTGATTTGTTAATTGGATGAAAATAGAACTTTTTTCACTTAAATCCTTAATAAATAGCTTACCTACTTTTTCCCATTTTGCAGGAATTTGTATCGTTTTTAAAGCTTGTATTTGAAAATAGCCATTCCGTACACAAATGGAATCAACTTGAGGAATTAAGTTTAATCTTTCTCTAGGCTTTTGTTGACAAGCGATAAACAGACAAAGTCCACATATGGCATATAATAATTTACATTTTGTCATAAGCTGTATTTAATAAAGTAAGAGGCCTACTATACAATTTTTGTAAAGAAAATGAATTCTAAAATAGATAGTAAGCCTCTTTACTATAATGACTTATTAAGATAGATTAATAGCCCGGATTCTGTTTCATATTTGGATTAATTTGAATTTCGGTTGTAGGGATTGGCCATAAATATTGGCGATCATCCCAGTTCTTTTGAGCGATCACAGCTATTTTCCCAGTAGCTTCAATCTTTGTGAAATCTGCTAATCCATTTTCATCAATGTCTGGAGCAAAGGGCCAAAACCAATCTCCTTCATTAACTACTTTTTCAATTAATAAGGAAGATGGATAAAGCATCATATATACTTTTTTAGACATAACCTTATCCATTAATTTCCAGCGAATCAGGTCCATGTATCTAAGGCCCTCTTTAGGAAATTCCATACGTCGTTCCATACGTAATTGACTGCGTAAAGTCTTTTGGTCAGTAGCTGTAAAAGCTGGATATTGATCAGTAGCAGATTTATCTACACCATATGCGCGAGCACGAACTTCATTCATTGCGTCTAAAACTGACTGATCAATTTGATTTAGTTCGATCTTAGCTTCTGCATAAATTAATAAAACATCTGCATATCTGATAATGATTCTGTTTGGTTCAGTTCGAAAAGCATTTTCCAAACAACTTTCATCTAATCCTTTCTTCCAAACCAACCCGTTGTAAGATGCATATTGTGCAACAGCACGAGTATCATTGTTAACGATCATTTCACCAGTCTTGTAATTCATTACTTCCAGTGCTTCTGGATGAGGATTGAATTCGATTCCTAAGAAGTTTTCTCCGAAAGGAACAATCGTCATACTTAGGCGTGGGTCACGATTCTTAAATGGATCATGAGGGTCAAATAATGGAGACTCATCTATTGGTAAACCATCAGTACAAACGTATGAAGCAAATAAATCCCATGTAGGATTAGGTGCTGCATATCCTCCATGATTTCTTGGTAATGGATATCGGGCATCAGTATAAATACCGAATTCTATAGATCTAGCCATGACAAAGATGTTTTCTGGAGATGTTTTTGTTCCTTGCAAAAACAGTTCTTGATAATTAGGGTGAAGAGAATATACTCCTAAATCTATTACTGCTTTAGCGGCCTCAGCTGCAATAGCATAATCTCCCATATAAAGTGCATAACGAGCTTTTAAGGCTAAAGCAGCACCTTTTGTTGCTCTTTGTTCATCTGTATATGAAACAGGTAGAACTTCAATAGCTTTATCATATTCATCATAAACAAATTGCTTGATAGTAGCTAAATCAGTACGTCCCATCGTTAGGCCTTCTTCAATGTCTACATCATTTTCAACCAAGGGGACAGCTCCAAATTTTTGAGATAATTTAGCATAAGCTGAAGCTCTGTGGAAATGGGCTTCAGCTATGAATGCATTGATTGTGCTTTCTGAAGCTCCATTTTCTATAGCTCGTTGAGCTTTGTTTATAATGCTGTTTGCTCTAGATATGACTTTATATTGATTTGACCACAAATTTATGACTTGACTATGCTGACCGTTTAATGTTGCATTTTGGAATTCAGTTAATGACTCACGATAAATGTTGTCATCTGACCAATCGGTATTTGTATCTTCATCTATAAGCCAAAAATCATTTCGGTATAACTCATTGACAGCCATTTCAACTTCAGTTTCGTCAGAGTATCAACTTTCTGTTGAACCGTAGGATAACGGATTCAGATTTAAATCATGGCAGGCACTCAATAATGTCATTCCTGTGAATAATGTAATTATAATTTTATTTCGTTTCATACTTTTGATCATTTAAAAATTAACAGAAACACCTAACAATACAGACATCGTAATTGGATAACCTGTTACACTAACTTCTGGATCCCATCCATAAGGATAATTGCTTATACAGAACAAATCATTACCTGATACATAAAATCGAACAGTTTCCATACTGATTTTTTTCGTTAAAGCAGATGGTAATGTGTAACCAACGGTCAAACTTTTCATTCGTAAATATCTACCATTGAATAACCAGAAGTCAGACATAGCCATATTGGCTTCAACATTGGTGCGAGTCAGGCGTGGATATTTTGCATTCAGATTCTCTTCTTCTGTATTATTTACGCTCCAATAATTACCTTCAAGAATAGCAGGAAATCCAGTCCAGTTATCTTTTAACCCTTCAACCATTTCCCTGTTGATACGTGCATTTTGTTTACCCACTCCTTGTAACATCATGGAGATATCAAAACCTTTATAAGAGGCCGATAGATTCATACCATACATATAACGAGGAAGAGATCCACCTAGTAAAACTCTGTCATATTCAGAGGATATTTTCCCATCAGGAACCCCATCGGGACCAGATATATCCACGTATTTGATATCACCTACTGTTACATTATTATTTAACTTAGGAGAATTATCAACTTCTTCTTGAGTTTGGAATAATCCATCACTTACATAGCCGTACCATTCATTGAACTCACTACCTTCCATTTTAACTTGGTCTCCTAGGAATTCTGTACCACCTAAGTCTCCCATTTTAGAAACGAAGTCAGATAAATTTGCTGAAACAGAGTAGCTGAAATCTCCTATATGATCTCTCCATCCAATTTCTAAATCATATCCTTTAGTTTGCATCTTACCTGTATTAACAAAAGGATTATCGTATCCGATGAATTTAGGTATTTCAAGAGCGATTAACATGTCACGTGTATTCTTCTTATAGTAATCAAATGCAAAATATAGACGACTATTTAAGAAGTTTGCATCCAGACCAATATCCCATGTCTCAGTTGTTTCCCAAGAAATATTTCTTACCGCATAATATTGTTGGGCTGCAGTTGACACAGATGTGACAACACCTCCTTTATATAATAAAGCTGAATTGAAATTTAAGGCAGACTGATATGGATAATAATTTTGTTTATCATTATTATTTATATCTGTAATTCGTTCATTACCTAGTGTTCCCCAAGAACCTCTCAACTTCAAATAGGATAACCAGTCCCAGTTTAGATTTTTCATGAATTGTTCTTCACTTAGTATCCAGCCGGCAGAAAAAGAAGGGAAGTTCGCCCATCTGCTTTCCGGTGCAAAGCGAGAAGATCCATCACGACGGAAATTTGCTTGTAGCAAATAACGATTGTCGTAATTGTAAGTTACGCGGCCAAATAAAGAACGATAGGCATATTCTTCAGCATTACCGCTATTGTCTCTATATGTTTCTGGACCAATATCTAGGTACGGATAACCTGTTAATTCATATTGATCTCGTGAAGCATTCAAGTTTTCCCAAAATGCATAATAGTCTTCGTAACCAACCATGACAGAAAGATCATGTTTCCCAAAAGTCTTATTGTAGTTAGCAAAGAATTGGGTTGTTACATCATAGTAGTCGTTTCTGTATTCTGTTAATTTAGTTGTACTAAATGCAGCCATATATCCTTTAACTGTATTAGGATCATTGGCATATGTGTAAGGAACTTGTTTTACAAAACTTTTAATCTTATCAAAATTGTATGTTGGAGCTATAACACCTGATATCTTCAATCCTTTTATTGGAGTGATATCAATAGCCGCTTTACCACCAATCCGATTATTCCATGTTGTTTTTGTTCCTCCATCTGTAATCATGGCTAGTGGGTTTTCTCCATCTTTTACATCTCCCCACATTCCATTTGTCCATCGGATAGCATAAATAGGCGGAGTGGCACGAAGTGCTAATTCCATAGGATTTCTATGAGGCTCTTCTGATTTTGCACGACTGAAGTTAACGTCTAAATGGGCTTCCATCCATTTGTTAATTTGTATGTCGTTGTTTACTCTTAACATAAAGCGTTCATAGTCGCGGTTTATGTATAAACCGTCAGTTTGATCATATCTAAATGAAGCTTTAGTTTTCACAACTTTGCTTCCGCCGGCTATATTGATAGAATGAGTTTGGCGAGGAGCAGAACTGTATAATAATGCATCTTGCCAATCTTCCACAGGGTATGCATCAGGGTCTGTTTCATGGTATTTTAACCAATTGTTAACTTGATCTTCTGAATAAGTTTGATACCACCCTCCTGAGTTGTTATCATTATAACGTGTTTCATTTACCATTTCTAGAAAACGCTGTGCTCCTACGTATTGAGGAAGTTTAGTAGGCATTTCCCAGCCATATTCGAAATTATAATTTAATGATAAATCGTTTTCTTTAGCACGTTTAGTCGTGATGACAATAACACCAGCTGCAGCTCGTGAACCATAAATAGAGGCAGATGCTGCATCTTTCAATATTGACATATTTTCTACGTCTTCAGGATTTACTTGGTTGATATCCCCAGGGACACCGTCTATGATTACAAGTGGACTTGTTTCTCCAATTGTCGTTACACCACGGATTTTTATTGAAGCTGTTGCTCCTGGAGCACTGTTGTCTCGTGTAACCAATACTCCTGATGTTGCTCCTTGTAAAGCTGTAGATAGTTGAGTCGTTCTTCTGGATGCCAAGTCATCTCCTTTTACAGCTCCGACGGCACCTGTCAAGTCTTTCTTTTTCATTGTGCCATACCCCACAACCACTAATTCATCCAAAGCCTGAGAGTCTTCTTTCAAAGTGATAGATAGGTTGGACTGATTGCCCACTTTAGTTTCATAATCGCCATATCCAATATAAGAGACCAAGAGCATCGCTCCCTCCGGTACTTCCAAAGAGAATTTACCGTCCATGTCGGTGATGGTTCCGTTGGTGGTTCCTTTGACAAGGACATTCGCTCCGATTACGGCTTCTCCATTGGGATCAACTACAGTACCGGTGATGATTTTCTTCTGTTGATTGGCCAATGCAGTTGTTCTTTCGGCTGCTTTGAACAGATAGATTTTCCCGTCTTTGATTTCATAGCCGATGGCTGTGTTGCCGAACATGGCATTTAATACCTCGCTTACTTCAGTATTGACGAAGTTGAGGGAGACTTTGCGATTCAGGTCAACTACTTGTGCGCTGTAAGCCAGGCTAAGTCCGGTTTGATCTGAAATGCTGTTTAATACAGTTTTGACTTTCGCGTTGCTGACAGTTACGGAAACTTGCTGGGCATCTGCGTTGGCTGCAAATGCTGAAAGCGAAAGCATTAACGATAATGCTGTTAGTTTCATGGAACTAGGTATTTTATTCGTTAATAATAAATAACTCCTATTTGAGGAAGTCATGAGTTTTTCTTCCATATCTTTGTATAGATTAATGATGTATTGAAAACTATGTTTTTGATATCTTAAATTTATAGCCGGAAAGGGTAGGAGCTTTTCGGCTATTTTTTTTATGGTATCATTTTATTTATTCGCTCATACGATTGTGTTTTTAGCAGGTTAAACATTTAAAATTATCTCTTTTTTCTTAATAGACACACAACTTCAGGAAAAGGATGAGTCGGATTGAGATTTTTTTTGAAAAAACTCGTTTTTTTCTTCTGTCGTTATGAAAATGGGTGGTTGACTTCGTAAGATAGTTCCTGTTTCTTCGTTTTCTTTTATATTTTTGACAGATGTGGTAAAGCTTTATCATAGTTGTGCTAAAGCTTTTTGACAAATATAGTAAAGCTTTTCGACAGTTGTCAAAAAATTAAAAGATAGTAGCTTTTGGACTATTAGCCCGAGAGATCAGGTTTCTGCCTTTAATTGTATGTCGATGGGGCGTCCGTGAGTTTTGTGTGTCGGTAATTGGATTCTAGGAGGAATCTGATTACTTTTGTCTAATAGACTAGTCTGATGATTAAGTCGGTGGTCGGTGAAACATACATAAAATAATATACGAATGAAAAAAACGTTATGGGCAAGATGGTTTGTGGCCGTCTTATTGGTAGGAGGTCTGGCGGCCTGTTCCCCCAAAGAAGTTCAGGTAGGTAGTTGGCAGGTAATACCGTTGCCACAGGAAATAACGGAGGTGAAAGATGCGGCTCCGTTTGTGATTAATTCTTCGACTGTGGTCTGTTATCCGGAAGGGAATGAGAAACTGGAGAAGACAGCTCATTTTCTGGCTTCTTATATACGGGAAGTGACGGGAACAACGGTACGTGTGGCAACGAAGCAGGCGGAAAACAGTATTTCCTTGCAAGTAGATCCTGCTGTTTCTTTGGCAAAAGATGGGTATGAATTACAGGTTTCATCAGCTGGCATAACGGTGAAAGGTACGACCGAAGCCGGTGTTTTTTACGGTATCCAGACGATTTACAAGGCGCTCCCGATCACAGAAGGAAAGACATTGGGAGCTGTTCCGGCTGGAACGGTTAAGGATTATCCGCGTTTTGACTACCGAGGATTTATGGTGGATGTAGGACGCCACTTTTTCTCGGTAGATTATCTGAAGGAAATCATTGATATGCTAGCTATGCACCATATCAATTACTTTCATTGGCACCTGACGGAAGACCAGGGTTGGCGTATCGAGATCAAGAAATACCCGAAACTGACGGAGATTGGTTCGCATCGGAAGGAAACGATCACGGCTCCGGGTTCTGACAAATACGACGGTGTTCCGGTGAGTGGATACTATACGCAGGAAGAAGCTCGGGAGATTGTACAATATGCTGCCGATCGTTTTATTACGGTGATACCGGAAATCGATATGCCGGGACACATGTTGGCGGCTTTGGCTTCCTATCCGGAGTTGGGTTGCACGGGAGGTCCGTATGAAACGGCTACGAAGTTTGGTGTCTTTGATGAAGTATTGTGTGGCGGTAATGAGGCGACTTTTCAATTTGCCAAAGATGTGATCAATGAAATTATGGATATCTTCCCATCTCCTTATATTCATATCGGAGGAGATGAGTGTCCGAAGGTGGAATGGAAGAAATGCCCGAAATGCCAGGCAAAGATTAAGGAATTGGGATTGAAGGATACGCCGGAACATTCGAAAGAGAACCAGCTTCAGGCTTATTTCATGGGCGAAGTAGAAAAAGAGATCATCAAACGGGGACGGAAGATGCTGGCTTGGGATGAAATTCTGGATGGAGATCCGGCCAGAAGTACGACTGTGATGGCATGGACCGGCGTGAAGGCCAGCATTCGCTCGGCACAATCCGGTTTTCAGACAATCGTTTGTCCGATCAGTCATTTGTATTTCAGCAATCCGGGATATAACCGTCTGACAGGAGTTACCAGTGTGGCACGGGTTTATAACTTTGAACCGGTCAACGAAGCCCTGACTGCTGAAGAGAAAGACCGTATCATCGGCGTGCAAGGTTGTATCTGGACGGAATGGACGAAAGACAGTACGAAGATGGAATGGCAGATGATGCCTCGCATTGCAGCCTTGAGCGAGTTGCAATGGAGTCGTCCGGAAAAAGACTTGGATGGATTCTTGAAGCGGCTTCGTCATCAGTTGGATCTTTATACGTTGAATGGGTATCATTATAAAGAAGACATCGAAGAGGTGACGATGGATATCAATCCGGCAGGCGATGCCGGTAAAGCGCTTGTAACGCTCTCGACTTTCGATAACGCTCCGGTTTATTATACAACGGATGGAACAGAACCGACGGAAGCGTCTTCGCGTTATCAGGAACCGTTTACGATAGACAATCAGACGCCAACCGTGAAAGCCAAGGCTATCCGCAACGGTCGGGAAAGTCAAGTGGTGGAAGAATCGTTGGAATACAACTTAGCTACCATGCGCCCGGTTCATTTGAACTCGAAGCCGGACGATGCTTATGGTTATAAAGGATCTTCGCTTTTGGTAGACGGACTGAAGGGCGACGGGAATTATCGTTCGGGCCGTTATATCGGTATTTATGGAAAAGATCTGGATGTAACCGTTGATTTGGAAGACGAGAAAGAGATTTCTTCGGTATCGGTCAGCTCTTGTCTGGTGCCGGGTGATTACATCTTCGGTCTGACAGGATTGGAAGTCCATGTTTCTTCTGATGGAAAAACGTATCGGAAAATAGCTTCGAAGTCTATTCCTGAATTGGAAAAAGGAAGTAAGAATCATGTAACGAGATTGGATGAACTCAGTTTCGATAAAACAAAAGCCCGTTTTGTCCGCATTGTCGGGAAATGTACGCCGGTCTTGCCATCATGGCATCCGGGAGCCGGACACAAGACCTACCTGTTTATCGATGAGGTAGGTGTGTACTAATACGTTTGTTCGCGGTTATAAGAAGTAGTTGGTTGTATGCAGCCAACTACTTCTTTACGTTTACGCAGATTGTATCACCTTGTGACAGGAATCGGACCGGAGAAATCTTTTCCAGTTCCCGCAAAGTAGTCAGGATATTTGTCTGACGAGTTTTGATCGTGTAGGTATAATTCAACGCTTTCTTGTCTTCTATACTGAATGTCACATCATAAATTCGGGACAAAGTCTGGATGGCATCTTTCATCGGTGTCTGTTCGAAGATGATCTGGTCGGTTGTCCAGGCCGAACTCTCTGCAATGTTTTGCGGACGTACAATCTTACACAAGCGGGACGTACGGTCATAGATCGCTTTTTCTCCGGGACTCAGTTCGAAGGTCTGGAAGTCTCCCGACGACAATTCTACCCGTCCGTGATTAAGAGCGACCGAAATATCCTGATCTTCCGTATAAGCTTTCACATTAAATTCAGTACCCAGAACTTTCACTTTCATCCGGTCGAGAACAACCGTAAAAGGACGATTCTTATTGGATGCTACTTCAAATAAGCCTTCTCCGTCCAATTCTACTTCCCGATCCTTATAGGTGAATTTCTTGGGAAAACGGATCCGGCTGTTCGCGTTCAGGTAAACACTACTGCCGTCTTGGAAGATAATCCGCATCTTTTCACCTCTCGGTACGACAATCTCTTCCATTTCGTGTGAAGCCAATAAATCAATCTGGTTATTGACATTGACGAACAAGCCTATAAATAAGGTAATAGGTATTAATATGGCCGCAGCGCGGAAAATCCAACGGCGTATGGTTTGCCGGCGCAGTTGCTGGTTAATGCGCTGATACATGACGGCCGAAGGAATTTCATGATCAACCCATTCCTGTTCTTCCCCTAAATGGATTTGCCGTTCGTCTTTATCTATTCGTTCGGAAAGCCATTTCATACCTTCTTCTGTCTTGAACCAGCCAACGACCCATTTTGCTTCTTCTGCAGTGGCTTCGTTATCGAGCACTTTCTCGATGGTTGATATATCCGGTGTTTTCATTGTAATCATCTTCTTTTATTAATAGACACACAATTCGTGATTTGGAATGAGGGCAAATCCGTTTGTTTAGAGTTTTTAAGTTTATCCTTCTTTGTTGTACTTTATGAGCTCATCCATTTACAAACCAACAGAAGAATGCCAAGCAAACGTCCCATTTTATCCCGTAGCAATTTGATGGCTTGCGAATAATGCGATTTAACGGTCGGCACCGAGATGTGTAGCTTGTCGGCCACTTCCTGATTTGACAGATTATCCCGAATCTTCAGGAGGCATACTTTACGTTTCTGCTCGGGCAATTCCGCCAATATCTTATAAAAATGTTGGAACAAGTCTTTTTCCTCCAAGGCACTTTGCAGTTTATCTTCAAACTCCGGTGCATTTTGGATGACTGCATAATTCTTTTCCATATCAGAAAAATTATCCCGTATTTCATTTAATACCAGATTTTTGGTCATGGTGTACAGATAATTCCGAAGATGCACGGAGCCCACAAATAAAGAACGTGATTCCCACAACTTAAGAAATACCTGTTGGACAATGTCTTCTGCCAGAAACGTATCCTTCAGGTATTTATAAGCCAATACATAAAGCATTTTATTGTATCGCTCATAGATAGCCGTAAAAGCTTTTTCATCGCCGTTCTGTAAACGCGAAAGAAGCATGTCATCTGGTTGATCGGGATGGAAGAACTGGGGCATATCGTAGTTTGTTAACGCATACAAATGTATGAAAAAACTTAAAAGCGTCACATGAAAATGCTTATATTTGTAGAAATATAATGATAAGCTTATGCCAGACGTTATCAAACTCGACACGATCGAACAGTATAATCAATTGTATGGACTGGAAACTCTTCATCCATTGGTGGCAGTGGTTGATTTATCAAAAGCATCTCGTTTCCCGACTCATTTTACATTAAACTATGGAGTCTATGCGCTTTATCTGAAACAGACAAAATGTGGCGACTTGCGTTATGGGAAACAGATGTATGATTATCAGGAAGGAACCGTGACTAGTTTTGCTCCGGGGCAAGTAGTAGAAGTGAAAGTGACAGACTTTGTTCCTCCGAAATCAAAAGGCTTGTTGTTTCATCCGGATTTGATCCGTGGAACATCTTTGGGCAAGGATATCAAGCATTATTCTTTCTTTTCGTATGCTTCGAATGAAGCGCTTCATTTGTCGGACGAGGAAAAAGGAATTTTCCAGGATTGTCTGGATAAGATTCAGGTAGAACTTTCGCATCCGGAAGACCGGCATAGCCGCCGTTTGATTTGTCGGAATATTGAGTTGCTGTTGGATTATTGTACCCGTTTCTATGAACGTCAGTTTGTAACACGTACAAATGTCAACCAAGACATCTTGGGCAAATTCGAAGACCTGTTGGATGAGTATTTCCAAAACGGTAAACCTCAGGAATTGGGCTTGCCTACAGTCAAGTATTTTGCGGATGGTGTTCATTTGTCGCCTAACTATTTCGGAGATTTGGTCAAGAAAGAGACCGGGCGAACCGCTCAAGAGTATATTCAAAACAAACTGCTCAATGTAGCGAAAGAAGAAGTTTTAGGGTCAAACCGGAGCATCAGTGAAATTGCCTATCGTTTGGGATTTCAGTATCCCCAGCATTTTTCAAGGATATTCAAGAAAGCCGTGGGTTATACACCGAAAGAATTCCGCTTGCTTTGATTGAGATTGGATAGATGGACTTATGAAAAAACGGTGTTAAACAGAGCTTTATAAGTAGAGTTTTTTGTAGTTTTGTACATGAATGTGTAACCACAGAAAATACAGAAACAATGTTTGATAAAATCGAAATAGAGCGATTCAGAGGCATACGATATGCTAATATAGAAGGATTCAGGCAGATAAATCTTTTCTTTGGAAAGAATAATTGCGGTAAGTCTACTTTGCTGGAATCTTTGTTTTTAGTGAGTGGATTATCGAATCCTTTGCTTCCGGTTCATGTTAATATTATACGTGGTTATGGCAAGTCTCGTTTGAACGATTTGAAATTGGATTTCTATAATTTAGATTCAAGTCAGCCAATACATATTCGGATGAAAAACGATGAGATCCGAGATTTAAAGATTCATCTTTTTGAGCAAAGTTCAAATAAGATATCTCTTAATGCAGATGTAGCCAGTATTCTTTCCAATGTAGAAGAAGGAGACTATGGCTTGAGATTTGATTTTAAAGTAAATTATAATTCGTTTGTTTCTCAATTACGATTTAGCTCAGAGAATCCGGATGATGCAACTCGTATGGTTGCGGAAAGTTATGTTGAATCATTGCGATGCACATATTTAAGTCCCAAATATGATTTTAGCGCATCCATTCACGGACTGAAAAATATTCTTCAAAATAAAGATGAGCATTTTATAATAGAAGGCTTGCAATTAATAGAACCTAGAGTCAAGGATTTTATATTTACAGATAATGAAATGCTGGTGGATATTGGCTTGGCAAAGCGAATACCTGTTAATATGATGGGGGATGGAGCAAGGAAAATTGTATCTCTACTAACGGCTATATATGATTGTAAAGACGGTGCTTTACTTGTCGATGAAATCAGTAATGGTTTTCATTATTCGGTGATGAGTAATTTATGGAAGGTGCTCATTCATGCAGCAGTTCGGAATAATACACAGTTATTTATTACAACACACGATATTGATTCCATAAAAGGACTTAGAAATGCTGCTCTTGGGGAGTTTGACGATCGTATCGCTTCTTTTAAGCTCTTGAGATCTTTAGATGATGAGTTGAAAGCATATCACTATTCATTGGAGAGTTTGGATTATTCTATTAATCAGGAAATAGAGGTAAGATGATATGAATAAGATCTTCATTGAAGCTAAAGATAAGAGAACTTCAGAATATTATTTTCTGAAAACTATTCTAAGTCAATTTTTCCCTGACAAAGAAGTTGATTTTATTCCGATGAATGGCATTGGTAATCTATTCCATGAAGCTATTCTTAATCAAATGTCTCTTGCTCAGGAAAGCGGAGAGCAAGTGATAGTTTTTACAGATGCGGATACGATTGCTAAAGGATGGGGCTACAATAAAAGGAAAGCGGCAATAGATAAAGGTATGTTGGATCATGGCATATCTTTTTCTTATTTTCTTTATCCTAACAATCTGGATGATGGAGATGTTGAGATGTTGATGGAGAGTGCTGCCCGACGAGATGCACATACGATATTCTTCGATTGTTTTGAAGATTATGAACGGTGTGTCTTAGGTGTAAAAGATGCGTTCGGACAACCTTTATATAATGTCCCTAATTTGAAAGGGAAACTACATACTTATATGAATGCTCAAAATTTGAGTAATAGCCAGCGTCGAAGGTTAGGAAGTGGAGATTGGCTTTTTGATAATGTAAATTATTGGAATTTAAAGGTTGCAACTCTGCAACCTTTAAGAGATTTCTTGGCAACTCATCTTAAATAAAGAGTGTTGCTTTTAGTTATTGGATCACAAGTGTAAATTATCTTTCCATTTATAATAAGATTCTTATTAAGAATCTACCCCTCAATTTCCTTAACATCCAAGTTGCGAAGGATACGGGCGGGAACACCTCCGACAATGGTATTGGCCGGAACATCTTTGGTGACAACAGAACCGGCGGCAATAATAGAGTTGTCTCCGATCGTAACACCTTGCAGAATGGTTGAATTAGAACCAACCCAAACTTTTTTACCTAATACAATCGGAGCCGGATGCATGGAGGCTCTTTCTGCCGGTTCGATAAAATGATTGAGCGTAGCAAAGACTACATTATGTCCGATCAGGCAATCGTCGCCCAAGGTAATTCCACCCTGATCCTGGAAATGACAACAGGCGTTGATAAATACATTTTTACCTACATGGATGTTCTTTCCAAAGTCCGTGTAAAAAGGTGGAAAAATACGGAATGAAGGATCAACCGGCTTTCCTGAAAGTCGGGAAAAAAGTTCCCGTATTTCATCCATGTTATGATAGGCGTTATTCAATTCGGCTGTTATACGTCTGGCCTCATCGTTCATCTCATTCAAAAACTGAAAAATCTCTGGTGTATTTAACGGTTTCCGTTGATTGACGTGTTCTAAAAAACTTTCGAGTGTCATAAGCTAGTTGATTGATTATACATTTTCTCCCATTTCGTAAGCTTCTTTCAAGGCGGCTTTTCCTTTGATTTCTCCTACATGCCAAACACCGCCGCAGAAAATCGTTCCTTTGATTGTCGGGTTTTCCAGACAATCCAGGAAACCTTGGAAATTGGCAACAACCCGATCCATAATGTGGGGATCATCTTCTGCCGCTGTTGCAATGAAGTAGAATTCTTTGTTCTTCATTTCTGTATAAGGACCACAGCAACGGTCGATCATGATTTTCATTTGTCCGCTCATGGCATAAAAGTAAACCGGAGTGGCCATCATGATTACATCGGCTGCCAACATCTTCTGAATGATTTCGGCAGCATCATCTTTTTGAGGGCAAGGCTTGTGGTATTGGCTGCAAACACTGCATCCCAGACAAGGATGGATAGTCTTGTCGCGCAAGAAAATCTTTTCCACTTCGTTCCCGCTTGCCAGAGCGCCTTGCATGAATTCATCGCAAAGCGTATCGGAATTACCGCCTCTTCGAGGACTGGAAGATAAAATCAGAATCTTTTTCATCTTTATTTTGTTATAAGTTAGTTCCATTATTCTGGAAACAAAAATACGGAATTTATGATTCCGTTCTTGTATCTGAATTACGGATCATCTAACCTAAATTACGGAAGACTGAAAAAGGATGAAGACATCATCCTTTTTGTTTCTTCTGATAGATGTTTTTAATCAGTTCGCAAGCCACCGGAAGTCCGATCTCTCCAGTATTGATCATCAGGTTGTAATGATGAGGTTCGCCCCACTTCTCACCGGTATAATATTCGTAATGGGCAATTCTGCTTCGGTTGATCCGCTTGATTTCACTCTCTGTCTTCTCTAATGGAATACCATATTCTTGAACACAACGTTTGCGGGCGTTCTCAAGATCTGAATAGCAGAATACTTTGATGACATTCGGATGATGTTTTAATATAAAGTCTGCACACCGGCCGATAATGACACACGACTCTTTTTCTGCCAGTTCCTGTATGATTTTACTTTCGGCAACAAACAGAACATCGTCTGAAGAAAGACTGCGTTCCAACGATTGCTCGCTGCTTTTGGCCAGTATGCATTTTAACCAGAAAGAGGGAATGGATTGTTCGTTTCGGACAATATACGATTCGTCAATCCCGCTTTTCTGGGCTACCAGGTGAATGAATTCTTTATCATATAATTTAATACCCAGGTCTTTGGCAAGCATTTCTCCTAAAATATGGCCACCACTACCGAATTCGCGGGCAATGGTAATAATGGTATGACTGCTGGCCGGTGTTGGTGTAACTACCGATTGTGGCATTTGGATCCATTTATCAAGACATTGATAATATGGACTGATGAAATGGACAATAGGACCAACGACCAATGCGGCTATAACCGTTCCTTCCCGTACACCATAAATACCCGACATGAAACAGAGGGATAACAGGCAGGCTATGACAACGAGTGAAATGTCAAATCCCAATTTGATATATCCAAATTCTCCATGAAACCTTTTGGAAATAACCCGAACGAAATATTCGCCAGCCATCATTGCTATGTCGGCTTTGACTTCAAGGGTGATGCCTGCCGCCAGGATAAAGCATCCGATGAGCAGATAAAGGATATGACTGATATAGCGTACGGGTTCAACCCAGAATAGCAGGTTCATACATACGTCGATAAATGTTCCGAAACATAAGGAGATAGGTATTTGGAGCAAAAACATGCGCAAATCTTCTTTTAACTCTTTTCGGGTCATTAATGGAAGTTCCAATACGACGAAAAGTAAATTGAGGGCAATGGTCCATTGGCCGATTGTCATGGGAGTGAACATACTTAATACGTACGTAACACTTGTGATGGGTGAAGTGCCTAACAATGCTTTCGTGATTAATGCGATTCCCAAGGCATTAACAAACAAAGCGATTGCAAATAAACAATAACGTCTGAATGTATAGGTGTTCATATGCTTGATTTTTTAATTGCGGATGCAAAGTTCTTCTTAATTCCTGAATCCATGTACATAAAAAAACGACCATCATTGGTCAAATACGAAACAAGTCTTACCTTTACGCCCGGAAAAAGATCTTGGTAAATATGTCGTTGATTGAAGAAATAGAAGCTCAGGAAAATACGGAAATCCATGTGAAATGTATCCATATTGATGCAAGTTCGTATGGAAATGATCCAATAAAGTTGGAGGATGGTTTCTTTTTTGCATTGGTTACAAACGGAACAGCCTTGTTAGGTGATTTGTATCAGTCGTATACCATCCGAAAAGGTGATCTGTTTCTTCAGACTCCCAGTATGAGTAGTGTACTTCAAGGTCGGAGAAATGATTTTCAGTTGATCTGTATTTATATGGCTCCTGATTATTTTGATGGATTGTCGCATGGTCAGCCTCTTTATAATCAGTTATCGAAGTATTTAGGAAAGAACTGTTTGCCTATTTTGCATTTGGAGATGCCTCATTTCCGCTATTTGCAAAAGACGATGCAATTATTTTCTGAGGAGCTGGATTTGTTTCATCTGTATAAAAACGGGATTATCCGGAATCTATGTAATTTATTGTCGTTACAAATGACAGATATCCTTTGCCAACGTACAGAAGACGATGCTTCTACCTATGTCAAGCGTTCCAACGAAATATTCCTGAAGTTCAAAAGATTGCTGGTTTCAAATTACCGGAAGCATCATAATATTCAATTCTATGCAGATAAGTTAAATATATCAACTACTTATCTTTCAAGAATCGTCAAGAGAATCACCGGCCGTACGGTTTATTCGCATATATCTGAACTGATTTGTGTGGAGGCAAAACGATTATTGGAATGTTCTGATAAGGACGTCAAGGAAATCTCCGATTGGCTGGGTTTCTCGGATCAATCGGTTTTCGGCAAGTTTTTCTTAAAGAGAACGGGACTTTCTCCTATGAAATACCGGACGATGCGATTGGGTAACTGACGAAAGAACGGATATGCAGAAAAAGGTGATGGGATTCTAACAAAAAAGCTCCGAAATCAATGATTTCAGAGCTTTCTTGCGGTGCGTACGGGACTCGAACCCGTGACCCCATGCGTGACAGGCATGTATTC
>OGYZ01000988.1_pt1 | contig 23583 bp, 17 predicted proteins | sample 1576681 | NCBI WGS metagenome assembly OGYZ01 (sample SAMEA3541480, study PRJEB24748) | human gut metagenome | biome: human gut; feature: human-associated habitat; material: faeces | place: China | collected 2012 | reverse complement strand
AATTGCAAATAACTTTTTCATTGTGTGTCTAATTTTTAAGATTAATTAATTAATTGTTATTTATTTGTTTTAATTGTCTTCCAGTCTGTTGTGCTTTCCATTACAATGCGGAGAGAGCGGGATTCGAACCCGCGAAACACTTTTGGCGTTTACACGCTTTCCAGGCGTGCCTCTTCAACCACTCGAGCATCTCTCCTTTTCGGGCGACACAATACTATCTTTTTTAAAATCGGGTGCAAATTACAAAGAAAATCGGGAACTGCAAGCGATTTCAGCTACAAATGTATTCTTTTTTTTCGTCTTACGTAGAATTAGCCCTGCCAATATTTAAATTACCTATCAAAATTAATAAACTTTAAAAACTTATTCAGCCATTTTGAACACTTTTAAAGCATTATTGGCAGTAATTCTATCCACATCTTTAAAATCCAGACCATAGATTTCGGCAAGTTTCATCGCTACATTCTTTATATAAGAAGACTCGTTCCGTTTTCCCCTGAAAGGCACAGGAGCCAAATAAGGAGAATCCGTTTCAAGAACGATTCTGTCTAAGGGGATATGAGGTAAGACCTCAGCCAGACTACTCTTCTTGAATGTAACGACTCCATTGATCCCAAAGAAAAAACGAGCATACTCTAAAACCTGCCCTGCTTCCTCCAGAGTACCCGTAAAACTATGAAAGATACCGCTTAACTCAGTTTTTTTATAAGGTTCCATCACTTCAAACAACTCCGGAAAAGCTTCACGGCAATGCAACACCAAAGGCAGATGATATTCCAATGCCCATTGAATCTGTATATCCAACGCCTTCTGTTGTTCTTTCAAATATGTCTTATCCCAATACAAATCCATTCCCACCTCACCTACAGCCACAAAAGGATGTTCACCGGAAAGCAGCTTTTTCATCTCATAAATACGGAATAACGAATCAGCCCCAACAGAAGTCGGATGAAATCCAATCATAGGAAAACAATACCCCTTATATGCCGTACAGACATTCAACATCGCTTCCACCGTGGTGTCATCAATATTGGGCATAAAGACTTTAGATACTCCGGAATCCCGAGCACGTTCTATCACAGCCGGCAAATCCTCATCAAACTCCTCAACAAACAAATGAGAATGCGTGTCAATCATATTATACTTTTCTATTCATTAAATGACAAACAAAAGACTTCAGCTCTTCTTTTCTTTCAGAAGGCACAGCCATACTTTCCAACAACGAAAGCCCCTCGACATAATAAGCGTTAATCTTTTCTTCACAAATTCCGCCGATGCCTATCTTATCATAAAGAGCTGTTACAGCTTTTATCTTTTCTTCCGGACAAAAAGCAGTAGAAGCTATCCATTTTTCCAACTCCTTCCGTTGTATCCCATCTGCCAAAGCCAACGCATTGATCAGCATAAAAGTCTTCTTATTGCATAAAATATCTCCACCTATATTTTTTCCAAACACTTTCGAATCCCCATACACATCCAGATAATCATCCTGTAACTGGAATGCCAATCCCATTTTGATACCGAAATCGTATAATTTGCGGGCATCATCTTCCGAAGCCCCCCCTAATACAGCACCAATTTTTAACGCAGCAGACAAAAGTACCGATGTCTTTAAACGAATCATCTCCATATATTCGGGAACAGTAACATCATTCCGGGTTTCAAATTCCATATCCCACTGCTGTCCTTCACAAATTTCCAAAGCAGTCTGACTGAAAATATCCATCACTTGCTTCAAATAACGCTCCGGACAATTGTTCATCAGCCGATAAGCCAACACCAGCATGGCATCCCCCGAAAGAATAGCCGTATTCTCATCCCAAACCTTATGCACGGTAGGCTTGTTTCTGCGCATATCCGCACAATCCATCAAATCATCATGCAACAATGTATAATTATGATAAGTCTCTATACCTGCCGCTTGTGGTAAAATATCATCCACATTCTCTTTGTAAAGCTGATAGGAAAGCAACATCAAAACAGGACGGATACGTTTACCGCCTAATGACAAGACATACTCTATAGGAGCATACAATCCTTTTGGTTCGCGCACATAAGGCATCGTAGCAAGATAAGTATTTACCTTTTCCAATAACTGGTCTGCAGAAAAAGCCATAAATTATTTTGATTAAGGGGTTCTAGAAAAAGAGGCTGCTTTTTAAAGGCAGCCTCTTAATTAAGATATTAAAGTATTTTATTACTGTAATTTGAAAGTTACAGGCACTGTATATTTCACACGTACAGCTTTACCACGCTGTTTGCCAGGTTTCCATTTCGGCATGGTCTTGATTACACGGAGTGCTTCCTTATCCAAGTAGGGGTCTACACTACGCACAACCACCGGGTCAACGATAGAACCGTCCTTATTAACGACAAACTGAACGATAACCTTACCTTGCACACCGTTTTCCTGAGAAATAGTGGGGTATTTAATATTCTTACCCAAGAACTTCAAACATTCAGCCATACCTCCGGGGAATTCAGGCATTTCCTCTACAACTTGGAATATCTGCTGTTCTTCAGGTTCTTCTTCTTCCACTTCTACCGGAACATATTTAACTTCCACAGCCTGACCTGTTTCTTCAGAAGCCTGAATGGCAGTTTCTTCTACTTTAGCATCGTTTTCAACGATCTGAAGCACTTCTTCTACCTTAGGAGCTTCGGGAGGAGGAGGAGCTTGTTTTTGTTCCTGTTCCGTAATAGGGATAATTTCTTCTTCAAATACGACATCGGTTATACCTGTTTCCGTAGTCACTTGCTTGTCGCGATCAGTCCATTCGAAAGCTACAAACATGAGAGCAAGGATAAACACATAACCGATAAGCAGCCAGGTACTCTTTTTACCTTCGAGATCTGCTTTAGGCGATTTTTTAACTTCCATAAATTGTGTTTTAAAATTAAGTGTTTCTCACTGAGGGCAAATGTAACACAAATCTTTTAAATAAAAAGTATTTTCACATGAAAAATATGCTAATTCATTTTATTTTCATCCGATTTCATAGACATACACCCAACTTTTATCTATCTTTGAAGCGTTTTTAGTAGTCACCTATACATTAATTATATATGAAAAAAATAACTATTGCCATTGACGGTTTTTCATCATGTGGAAAAAGCACGATGGCCAAAGACTTGGCACGTGAAATAGGATACATTTATATTGATAGCGGTGCCATGTATCGTGCTGTTACATTATATAGCCTGCAGAAAGGGTTCTTTACGGAAAGAGGCATCGACACCGAAGCGTTAAAAACAGCGATGCCCGATATACATATTTCATTCCGGTTAAATCCGGAAACACAACGCCCCATGACTTTCCTGAACGATACAAATGTAGAGGATGCCATCCGCAGCATGGAAGTTTCCTCTCATGTAAGTCCTATCGCCGCCTTGGGTTTTGTACGTGAGGCTTTGGTGAAACAACAACAGGAAATGGGAAAGGCCAAAGGAATTGTCATGGACGGAAGGGACATTGGAACCGTTGTTTTCCCCGATGCCGAACTGAAAATATTTGTAACCGCCTCGGCTGCCATACGTGCACAGCGCCGTTATGATGAATTAAGAAGTAAAGGGCAAGAAGCCTCTTATGAAAAAATTCTGGAAAATGTGGAAGAGCGTGACCGTATAGACCAAACCCGTGAAGTCAGCCCGTTACGGCAAGCGGATGACGCTATCTTGTTGGACAACAGCCACATGAGCATTGCCGAACAGAAAAAGTGGCTGACCGAAAAATTTCAAGCAGCGATAAATGGTTAACATAGAGATAGACGAAGGATCTGGGTTCTGCTTCGGAGTCACCACAGCTATCCGTAAAGCAGAAGAAGAACTGGCAAAAGGAAACACTCTTTATTGTCTGGGAGACATTGTACACAACGGACAGGAATGTGAACGCCTAAAAAAAATGGGGCTTATCACAATAAACCACGAAGAGTTTGCCCAATTACACGATGCCAAAGTACTGTTGCGCGCACATGGAGAACCTCCTGAAACATACGCTATAGCCCGTACCAACAACATCGAGATCATTGACGCCACCTGTCCGGTAGTATTACGCCTCCAAAAGCGCATCAAACAGGAGTATGACAATGTTCCGGCAAGTCAAGACACACAAATCGTGATTTATGGCAAGAACGGTCATGCCGAAGTACTGGGGCTGGTAGGTCAAACTCATGGAAAAGCAATTGTCATAGAAACACCTGCTGAAGCTGCTCATCTGGACTTCACCAAAGACATACGCTTGTACTCCCAGACAACCAAGTCTTTGGAAGAATTCTGGCAAATCATAGAATATATCAAGGAGCATATCTCACCCGATGCCACTTTTGAATATTACGACACAATCTGCCGGCAAGTGGCCAACCGGATGCCTAACATCCGCAAATTTGCAGCAGCACATGATCTGATCTTTTTTGTCTGCGGACGAAAAAGCTCAAACGGAAAGATCTTATATCAAGAATGCAAAAAGATCAATCCGAATTCATACCTCATTGACCAGCCGGAAGAAATAGACCGGAACTTGCTCGAGGACGTCCGTTCCATCGGCATTTGTGGAGCGACTTCCACCCCCAAATGGTTGATGGAAGAATGTAAAAAAGCAATCTTAAACGAAAAATAGACCAATAAAAAATAGAAAATTATCGTTGTCCAACTGATAATTTGTTAACTTTGCGACATAAAAATATTAAAATGGGTATTTATGGGAACGATTAAAAGTATTGGTATTTTAACCTCTGGAGGAGATGCTCCGGGAATGAATGCTGCCATTCGTGCAGTCACACGTTCTGCCATCTATAACGGCTTGAAAGTATATGGCATTTATAGAGGTTACAAAGGATTGGTAACAGATGAAATTCAGGAATTCAAAAGCCAAAATGTTAGCAACATCATACAAATGGGAGGTACCATTCTGAAAACCGCCCGTTGCAAAGAATTCACGACACCCGAAGGACGGGCACAAGCTTACGAAAATATGAAAAAGCACGAGATTGATGCTTTGGTCATTATCGGCGGTGACGGTTCGTTGACCGGTGCACGTATCTTTGCTCAGGAATTTGATGTGCCTTGTATCGGTCTGCCCGGAACGATTGACAACGACCTGTATGGAACCGACACCACCATCGGCTATGATACAGCTTTGAACACAATTTTGGATGCAGTAGATAAAATCCGTGATACGGCAACTTCTCACGAACGCTTATTTTTTGTTGAAGTGATGGGACGTGATGCAGGTTTCCTGGCATTGAACGGCGCTATTGCCGCAGGTGCAGAAGCAGCTATCATTCCGGAATTCAGCACAGAAGTTGACCAATTGGAAGAATTCATCGAACATGGTTTCCGCAAATCCAAGAGCAGTAGCATCGTATTAGTAGCCGAAAGCGAACTGACCGGGGGTGCAATGCACTATGCCGAACGTGTGAAGAACGAATATCCGCAATACGATGTGCGTGTAACGATATTAGGACATTTACAACGTGGCGGACGCCCCACAGCGCATGACCGAATCATTGCCAGCCGTATGGGAGTGGCCAGCATCCAAGCACTATTGGAAGGACAACGTAATGTAATGATTGGTATTGATGATGATAAGATTGTTTATGTACCTTTCGCTAAAGCTATAAAGAACGACAAGCCTATAGACAGAGAATTGGTGAATGTACTTCACGAACTTTCTATCTAATTTCATCCACCACAGACAATAAAAAAAACGCAGATTTAATGAATAATCATAATCTGCGTTTTTTGTTTTGCCTGTTGGTAGCAAAACCTTATTTCAAGGTTGAGAAATAAGCATCCAATAACTTTTTGGCAGCAACAAACGAAGTCAGTTTGCCATTCAGCACCTCTTCCTCTTTTGCAGCCAACATAGAAATTATCTTTTCATTATTATAGAAACTATCACGCAAATGCTCGTTGATAGACTCATACATCCAATACTTGGCCTGTTCATTTCTGCGATATTCAAAATAACCATTCGCTTTCACAAAAGCGAAGTATTCATAGATCATATCCCAGATTTCTTTAATTCCAATACCATAAAAGCCGGAATACGTCATTACTTTAGGACTCCAGCCCGAATCAGGAGCAGGAAACAAATGTAAAGCATTGCGGAAATGACTGGCAGCCAGTTTTGCTTTCTCAATATTGCTGCCGTCGGCTTTATTGATAACAATTCCATCCGCCATTTCCATGATACCTCTCTTAATCCCCTGCAATTCATCACCAGTACCGGCCAGTTGGATCAGCAAAAAGAAATCCACCATAGAATGCACTGCCGTTTCGCTCTGCCCTACTCCAACCGTTTCAACAAAAATCTTATCAAAGCCCGCCGCCTCACAAAGTATGATCGTTTCACGAGTCTTACGAGCTACCCCTCCCAACGAACCTGCCGACGGACTAGGCCGTATAAAAGACTTCGGATGGACAGATAGTTTCTCCATACGGGTCTTATCTCCCAAAATACTGCCTTTAGAACGCTCACTACTGGGATCAATAGCTAAAACAGCTAATTTTCCTCCCTTCTCAAGCACATGCAATCCAAATACATCAATAGATGTACTCTTGCCGGCACCGGGCACACCACTGATACCGATTCGCATAGAATTTCCGGAATAAGGCAGACACTTCTCTATCACTTCCTGGGCAATAGCCTGATGTTCCGGTTTTACACTCTCCACCAAAGTAACCGCCTGACTCAATACGGTCACATCACCTTTTACGATGCCTTCTACATATTCACCTACGGAAAACTCACGACGACGAGGTTTTTTACGTAGTTTCAAATAAGGATTCACAATAGATGGTTGCTCAATACCTTTGTTCACTGTCAATCCCTTATATTCTTCACTATTTTCAGGATGTTCCATAGCTATTTTTTTGAGGTTACTTTTACTTTTATAATTATCTTCGGATTGTTAGGATCATTGGTTATCATCAAGACACGCGGAGTACCCTTTACTTTCTTCAAATTTTGACCGAAAGCAGTAATCTTCAACTTGGTAGACGCACCCGGTTTCAAGACACGTTTCTTCAACTGGACCCCCAAAGCAGAATTAAACACCTGCAAATCAAGAATTTCCAGATTAGATTTTCCTACATTCTTAACAATAATCGTATGTGCTTTCTTTTCATCGCTTTTCAGTTCTCCCATCTGCAACTCTTTGGCAGAAAGATGAATGGCAGGCGGATTCAAGCGTTCCTGCTGGCTGATATGCGAGAAATCCGGCAATAATATGGCAGAAACCGGAATTTCATTTTCCTCTCCTACCTTATCTCCCGGAAAACGGGATAGATAAACAGAAGCTGTTGTCAAGCCCAATTTAGGCAGCTTATCCGTATCAAGAGTGATCTTGATTTTACCCGTACGTCCCCTTCCTAATTTTTCCGGAGTTGCAACAGCACTGAGGTAAGGAGGCAAATGCATCAGCACAGGGGTATATAGTTTATCTGACGTATTGGCAACCAACAATTCCATAGTCGGTTTATCACCTTTATTGGCATCCTCAAACTCTATTTCTTCCTTATCCAGACGAATAGCGCCAATTTGAAAAGGATGAGTGAAAGTATAATTCTTAGGATCGGCTGTTACTTCTCCCCGGATAGCCAGATAAATAGGTTTATTCGAGGCATTGCAATAAATGCCTACGCTCTTCTGAAAACGTCCGATGGCTTTGGCGTCAAAAGTAGAACTGACAATCCCGGTCTTTCCCGGTGCAATCGGTTCTTTGGTCCAATCAGCAACCGTGCAGCCACAAGACGTTGTCACATTAGATATCACTAAAGGTTTATCTCCTTTATTAGTGATTTTAAAGGTTGCCGTCACCGGATTTTTCCATAAAATAGTTCCAAATTCATGCGTTGTCTTATCAAATAATGCTTTGGGTTGTGCCTGTACTCCCAAAGTCACTCCCATTAACAAACTTACTATCAGTATAATATGTTTCATACAATTATTTTATGCTTTTTAGATAGCAAAGATAGACAAAAAACATCCTTTACCCATTTTTTCAGCCTATAATTTATTTTATCTTATGAATAACCTTTATCTTTGTCCCGCATTAAAAATCAGATAAATTATGAAAATAGTAAAACATTACTGGTTCGTTGCCATTGCATTGATTACAATGATAAGTTTTTCTTCATGTGAAAGCGATGAGGAAAGAGGATTTGACATTTCAGGATTATACGGTAAGACTTGGTGGGGCGATATGGGATTTGAAGACCGATATGGAGAACCTCTTTACAGTTACATCACATTCACCTCAGGTGCTTTCACAGATCATGGTGTAGGTACGGAAGAGCGCTGTTACTATAATGATGAACTTTATAGGGTATATAAGTTTGACTGGGAAATTCAAAACGGTTGGTTGTATCTATATTATTCAGATGGTTATACATTTATAATTGAATATCCATCCGTTTCAGGCCGCTATTTTTATGGCACGGCTGAAGATGGTTTTGAAATAAGACTAGAATGGGTGGACGGCAGAAGCATAAGAAAAAAGTAAGTTAGCAAGCTAACTTACTTTTTATGAAATCACACAACTAATTCCAGACATCCCGTGTCTTTATTCCACCATCACCCGATATCCTCCCGTATGCCCTCCGAATTCCGGAGCATAAGCAGACTGAACAGTTGCAATTCCGGCCTGATATTCTCCTGTCCGGTTCACATACACCTGATACTCTATCACATAAGTTCCTTTTCTCATCTGATCGATAAAGAACTGAGTCGAAGCATCTTTGGTAGCCTGATAATATCCCAGCCCGTTGCCCCAACGGAATCCCGAAACTGCCTGTAACGGTTCCATACAAGCTGCACGGTCATCCTTGATCTGAACAAAATCCATATCACGGTCAGCCTTCACAGTCAGGCGAACGGTAATCTTATCGCCAACTTTCAATGGAACTGATTCATTCAAAGCCTCATCTCCTTTATATAATTGACGGCTGACAGACAATCCGTTTCCCTGCTCACCTATTTGATCCATACTTTCCAGATATTGGGCATAAACGGCTCCCCAACCCATTCCGGCTCCTTCTTTATCCACCCTTACTTTCTTGATATTCATCACATCACCGGACACCGTCTTCTTGATATAACCGATGGCATCATCTGCCGGAGTCCGGATCACTTCTTTACCTAAAGTAATCTCTACTCCTCCTGTATTTGCCAATAAATCCGAAGCTCCTGTAGCCATCAATGCATACACCGCATCAGCCGTGGCAATCGGCGTTTCCCAAGTCTGTGTCTGTTTCTGCTTCAACAGCCAGCGTTTCATTTCATCAATAGCTTTCGTATCTTTTGTTATACGCTGTATAGCTTCCATAGCAGCCACTTCAGTCGGAATTTTATAACTGAACCATGAATATCGGGCTTTAGGAGTATCAAAGTAACGCCCCATTTCATCCGTCACAACAGAATACTCCATCAATGACTGCATAAACAGCCTGGCTTCTGCCACCTTACCGGATTGCTGCAAGATGATAGCTCCCAACGCCTTTCCATAAATCGTCAGTTCTTTTCCCTCACCGGACAACTTGTCTATAAAATACCGGTTCACCTTTTCATCAACCGGAGCCTTGCCATCCAAAGCACAGATATACAAATACCTGAGAACCTGTTCTGACGGACGGATACCGACAGCCCCTTTCTTTTCAGCTTCTTTCATGGACTTATACTCTTCGGCTGCCTGCTTGCCTAAATACTCGAACCCTTTTTGAATCATAGGCTGCATCCGGCTGTCAGCATCCTGATGGGTCAATGCATTCAGCCGGACAAGCATTTCCATTACCTGAGTAGTTACATAGCGGCTGCCTTGCATACCTTTATACCAACTCCATGCGCCATCGGCATTTTGCAATTCTCCCAGTTTTTCTACAGAAACAGCCAGTTGGCTATTCATTGTATTCAGGTCAAACAAAGTGGCGATACGCTGTTTTTGTTCGGCTTCATTGGTAGCTTCTGCCAGCCAGGGAGTTTCAGCCAGCAGGATATTTTTCAGTTCCTGATTCTTTTGCAGATTGCTCATAAAAGTCTCCTTCGTGCCACCTTGAGCCTTCCAGCTATCAAAGACTTGCTTGATACGGGGATTTTCTTTAACTATATATGCAGCCAATGAATGGGCATAATAAGCGGTAGCCCAGGAAAGAGCATCTTCATTCTGAGGATGAGCCACTACAGGCAAAGCCTGCACGGCATACCAAGCCGGATGGGCAGTAAATTCTACGGTCAACCGTTGTTCGGAAGCCGTTTTGCTATGCTTGTTAAACAGGTTTTCCAAAGAGAAAGTATGCGCACCTTCCCCATTCACGTTCAGAGGAACGGTTTCCGTCACCCACTGTTTGTCTGTCAGAACGGGGATGTAACGCTGTTCTCCATCACTGAAGGTATCTCCATCCGCTACCATCCGGCATGCCATTACCGCATATTTGTCACTCACTTCAAAAGTAAAGTTCACATGCCCGGTTTCTCCTCCCTTCACATCAAACTTCTGTTTTTGTGAATAGAATACCTTTTCTGTTTCCGGATTGAACAATTCCATGCGGACAGTCCCTTTCACTCCCTTGTCCGACAGGTTCATCAGTGAAGCGGCAATATTCGCTTTATCTCCCACGCGGACAAAGCGGGGCATATTAGGCTGAAGCATAAACTCCTTGCTGGCAGTAGCGGTAGCTTCTATCTTTCCATAATCCACATTCCGGGTATGTGCCAAGCCCATAAACTTCCATCGGGTAAGGCTTTCGGGCAGTACAAAGGAAATACTGACTTCACCTTTTTCATTGGTGCGGAGCTGTGGATAAAAGAATGCCGTTTCCGCAAAGTTTTCACGTATCTGTATATCACCCGTTTCTGCCAGTTCTTCAGAACTGCCCATTTCTACCTTTTCCTGTGCAGATGTTTCTACCATTTCTTCCTGGAGCACCATATCAGTAACAGCCTCCTGGTTCATCACAGCATTTGCGGCACTCCTGCCTCTAATCTTCAAAGCTCCTGCAAGAGTGGCACGAGGACTGCCTCCGTAACCTACCACCATAGCCTCCATTCTTCCTGTAGATGGAATGATCAATTCACTATATTCCAAAGGAACCGCACGGAGCCTCTTCAACGGGAAATCAACATACAAATAAGCATTCCGCATATAGGATGTATTCCAATAAGTCAAAGGAACCACATAATGAAAGTCCACTCCAAAGTCCAACTTATGTGCACTATAGATTTTATCCAGAGAAGCATCATACATAGTAGCCAGCATTTCAGCCTCAGCCGGGCTTCCATCCGGATAAAGTACCGTCAGTTTCCATTCCTCTTGCTGTCCAGGACGGAGTTTATCACGGAACGTAGTCCATTTCAGCTGCAACTTCTTTTCAGGGGCCGGTTTCATAATCCGTGCATTATGACTGTAAAGTCTGCCATCTTTCACAAATGCCATACTTACCAGAATGCCGTCACCATATTCCTTCTTATAAGGGAAGCGGAAACTGACCACCGAGTCCGAAAGCTCTATACGTTTGCTTTCCAAGCGCTTATTTCCTGCAAATACATCATAAAGCAGATAGACATTCTTTTCGCTGCTACCTATATATACAGTAGCCGGAGATGCTGCATCAAATTCCAGACCATCCTGATAGAACCAATCCGTTATCACGAAAGGCGGACGCTTGTCGTTCAATGAAAACAGAAGGAAATTCTTAGATGCCGTACACTCTCTGCCCTGCGTATCCTTAGCCGAGAGCTTCAAACGATAATTGCCGGAAGGCAGGGCATAAATAGCCTCAGGAACAAAACTCTTGTTGGCTTCCACCGTACCGGTCAATACCTTTCTGCCTTCTTTTTCCTGACCGTCTTTCTGCTCCTCCATTTCGACTACCTGATAAGTAACCGGAGTATCTACCGGCTCACCCGAAAGATTCATGGCTGTCAGTTTTATTTCCAGCTTCTTTTCTTTCACCAAATTATCGGGCAGATTATCCATATTCAGCACCATTGAAGTGCTTCCTAAAGGCAATGACAAATTAGCTTGCTGTGTCTCACCTGCACCATCCGTCACATCCGCCTGTATGTTGTACGTATAATACCACAACGGAGATTCTCTCCTGTCCGAGTCTATTTCAAAATGCACCGGAACGCTGAACTTACCATCCGCATCGGTCATTGCCTCTCCCTCCCAACGGGCTGAACCTCTGCCCATAAACCGCCAGACCCAGGCATAGGAACGAGATATATTATAGTGTACCCTGGCATTCTGCACAGGCGCACCGGCAAAAGTCTTTGCCATACCCACCACTTCTATAGAGTCACCCACTTGATACTCCACTTTCACGGGCTCAAACGTGACATCAAAGGTGGGACGTTTATATTCTTCTACCTTAAAACTGACAGAAGTATCGGCCGCACGCAAGCTAAAATAACCGGTCAAGCAAGGAGAGGGCAAAACAAACTGTCCGCTGAACGAGCCAAAACCATTCGTCCGTACTTCCACTTTTCCTGTTTCATTATTATTCGCATCATATAGGGATACCGTATATTTTTTATCCGCAAGCACACGCGTAGAATCCTTTTCCATTTCATAAGCCAAGCCGGATACATATACGGTTTGACCGGGACGGTAAATGGAGCGGTCGGTAAATAATTGCAAAACTTCTTTCCTCTTGCTCTCTTTATAGTAATAATCGTTTTTCCAAAGATTCAAGATGGGCATCGCATTATCAGCCGCCGTATGTGCATTATACCAGTATTTGTTACTATTCAGGAAATCCAGTTTCAAAGTACCCTGTTTATCCGCCTGGTAGGTCTGTTGGGGAGAATAACCTCCTCCCTTCTCCGTATAAATGGTTACTTCCGCCTCAGAAACAGGCTGTCCGCTCACTGCATCTACCACCACCAGTTCCAACGTACCATCCGGCAGAGGACGATAAATGGTCTTTAAAGCGGTGACATTCATTAATGTTCCGTCCGAAACGCCCTTCTTCCCATCGGGCACTGCCTTTAAGAAATAAATTCCCGCTTGAGGAGCCTGTATGGTCAAGGTGGTATCGACATTCAAATAATCTGTAGTAGGTTTCAAAGAAAAATGCTCCTCGCGTTGCAAACGGGCATATTTACTTTCAAAATGGGTGGTTCTGTTCTGCAATACGGCAGAGGTTACGGGTAAATTCACCTTATATAACTGCAAGGTGATGCCGGTAAGGTTTTTATAATTTACTTTCACCGACTGCTGTTCACCCGGATAGGCCGTAGCTATTTCCAGTGAAAGGCTTGCATTCAGAATTTCCTTTTCTATATTCTTCAGTTGGTTGATACCTTCGTAACGGGGGTATCCGGCTATTCCTTCACGAACTATCCGCAAGCGCTCTACCTGATTATTTTGATACTGTAGAAATTGTGCCAAAGCCAGATAAGCTTCAGGGACTGTTTTCACAGCCGGATAAGTATGAATCCACTTCCGAAGTTCCTGTTGGCATACGTCATTCGAGAAGTTTCCGGAAAAATTGCGGTACAGGTAATTCAATGCATCTATCCCGGTCAGCAACCAGCCCTCACGCTCCGTTTCCGTATCGTATGCTTTCAGCAAGGACTGATAAGTCTGCATGACAGCTGCCGTCAGGTCACAATCAGAGACGGGAACAAACTGATAAGTAACAAACTGATCCATATCCGTCATATCCGCAGGCAGACTGTTTGTCTGATTTGCTTTAGCAGCCGCCTGCCACCTGTACTGCTGCATGATCTGTATGGCACGACGTGCCAGCAGGTTGTACAGATTATCACGAAAATACCGTTTACTAGCCTCTCCCACTCTCACCATAGGTCTCAATTTCTCGACCGGGATAAGTAATAACCGGTCCTTATCCTTGAGAGAGGCCTGCAAATAACCCAATCCTTTTTTTACGTCGGCAGGCATGGTCATTTCACCCAGAATAGAATACAATATAGCTTTGTCTTCCATACTGCCGGTTTGGGAAGCCCATTGTTCCAAACCATTCATATCTACCTTCAAGCTATCGGGAGTTAAAAGGGAACGGTACTGCATGGCAGTGAGATAGGCTTTCATCATTTGCGGTACATTCTGTTCCGCTTTTGCTTTATCGTAGATTTTCATTGCTTCGGAAATAACCGACTTGGGCAGATCCTTTCGTTCCAATACTTCCAGTTCTTTCCACAAATTGTCATAGGTTTGTGCCTGCATAGGAGCAAATACGCTCATTACCAGTAGCACTATCAAAGATAAATAACGAATTTTCATATCTACAATCTTTTAGTTCGTACTAAGTCTTCTTTAACAAAGAAACGAAATAGATGTTTAAAGACTGCATACGTTTTAATTAAAATAACTAAAACAGAAAAGGAAAGATCTTTCAGCGCAGCCAAAGCAAACGTTGCAGCACCAGTCTTTTATAGGGTTTCTTCATGTCTTCGGGCAGGAAGGAAACATCTATCAGTTCCATCCATTTAATGATGGAACGTCGGAATTTCCAAGCGATGTTCTCTATTACCTTGCCACTGCCCCCCGGCGAGCTCCTCCGTATCCTCGGGCATGACAATAACCGTGGACAGCAAATGGTATGCAGGCGTCAGACTATAGCCCATCCCCGTATCATACAATGAAAAGTTCTTCAGGTGCCAGCCGGATAACGCAAGAATCCGGCATCATAGACAAAGGTAAAACCATTTTCGTCTTCCGTCAGCGTCCCCGCGTAGATATATATCATTCAGGTATATTTTTCCCCTTCTCATACGCTATGCTCCTTTCCTGCAGGCACTGCTCCCACTTCATACCCGAAGAGGGCAAGCACCTGGTTTACCTTGTCTATTCGCAAAGTTTGCTTTCCTTGTTCCAACTCGCGCACAAAGCGAAGCCCCACTCCCGCCTTAGCTGCCAAATCTACTTGCGTAAGTCCGAACCGCTTGCGCATTTCCTTAACAAACAATGACAATGAATTATTCATAATTACACCCTTTAGGGTACCAATATAGCAAAACCAGCGATAATTACACCCTAATGGGTATAATTTATTAGCTTCTTTTGCATAATATACCCGAAAGGGTGCAAAGTATTAGCCCAAACCAGCGCATTACGGAAAACCAGGAGTATTCAGCAAATTCGTGATACAAAGAAAAAGGACAGGAAAATTCCTTCAAAAGCTTCAGCCTCTCCGCAAACCCTTTGCCGGTGGGCATTCCGGCTGAAGGATTACACCTGAAAATGCTTCAGCCCGAAGAAAAATCCTTCAGCCGCACCCTCTTGGGGTATGCATACTCCGCACAGATTGGTTCCCCAATGCTTCAAAAGTCCTATATCCAGGCACTTGTCACCGTATCGCACCCCTAAATGAGCAAACTGACACAACCGGAAACATATTCTTTTTCATCAGGATAAGTTTGTATTTTCTGTCCATCACTTAGGTGAACACGCCATTCCACTTTGGTGAAGATCCATTGTCACCTGTATAAAACGGCTGCTTCACTAAGGTGAAGCAATAAAGCTGTTACGGCAGTCAAAGCAAACTCTTCCTAATAGTAACATCATTTCCAACAGGCATAAAAGCACCAGAGAAAATGAACTTCCACAAACACATCCCGAACAGCCAAAAACTGAAGCTTCCATAATCGGGCTGAAGGAATTTCCAAAGGCAATCCTTCAGCCGCTTCGCCCTATTGACGGGCTTTTGCGGAGAGGCTGAAGCTTCTGAAACAAAAAACAGGGCAATGTCCCCGGAGGCACTGATAATCACCTCAATGGTAGCAGAAACCGACAAGTGTACACATGAAGCGGCAGTTTCCGAATAAAATAAGCCCTCTCCCGCATATATAGCCGGAAATATCGTATATTTGCTCTGTACTAAAGAAATAGAACCACTATGAAGAAAGAAGAATTAATGCGGAAAGCCATTGAGCTTTCTATAGAGAATGTGGCAAACGGCGGCGGACCCTTTGGAGCCGTAATTGCCAAAGATGGTGAAATCATTGCGACCGGAGCCAATCGTGTCACCTCACAATGCGACCCTACCGCCCATGCGGAAGTCAGCGCCATCCGTGCGGCGGCAAGCAAACTGGGAACATTCAACTTGAGCGGATGTGAAATTTATACTTCGTGTGAACCGTGTCCCATGTGTCTGGGAGCCATTTACTGGGCACGGCTGGATAAAATGTATTATGCAAACAACAAGACGGATGCCAAGAATATAGGGTTTGACGACTCTTTTATCTATGATGAGTTAAGCCTGAAGCCTTCGGCACGCAAGCTGCCTTCCGAAGTTCTTTTGGCGGAAGAGGCGATAAAGGCATTCCAACAATGGACAGAGAAAAGTGACAAAGTGGAGTATTAATAGAAAGGCGCGGACGAAATCCCTATCATCCGCGCCCGAAATCTTTATAAGATCTTAAAGACTATTCTTTTACCGGCGTATTTTCCAACGTAGCTACCACGAAATCATAGAACTTGCCTACAGAAGGAATAAAGCAGCGTTCATCCGGTGAGTGAGGAGAACGCAAGGTAGGACCGAAAGAAATCATATCCAATCCCGGAACCACCGCACCGATGATACCGCATTCCAAACCGGCATGAATCACTTTCACAGCAGGTTCCGTACCGAATTGTGCCTTATAAGACTCCTTCATGGCTTTCAGAATAGGAGAATCCACATTGGGTTCCCAGCCTGAATAACCACCTGAACGGGTTACTTCCATACCTGCCATAGAGAAACAGCTTTCCAATGCAGTATTCAGATAATCCTTCATTGAATCGCGTGAACTGCGGGCCAGGATTTTTATCTCCGCCTTGCCACCACCTATAGAAACAATAGCCAGATTGGAAGAGGTTTCCACGGTATCGGGGATAGTAGGAATCATACGCATCACTCCATTCTGACAAGCATAAATGGCATCCACCAGATTATCTTTAATTTCATCGGGAACCATCATCGCAGGCAATTCCACCCGTTCTGCCTTGAAGCTGATCGGTGTTTCGTGTACATGATATTCTTCATTCCACAATGCTTCGCACTCCTGCACAAATTCCAGTACGTCCGCTTCTTCTTCAGCCGGAACCGTAATGACCACTTCACATTCACGAGGAATGGCATTACGCATATTGCCACCTTGCCAGGACACCAGGCAAGCCTCATCGTAAGTTATCACCTGGTTCATGAAACGAGCCATCAGCTTGTTGGCATTGGCACGTCCTTCATTTATTTCCAATCCTGAATGACCACCGCGCAGCCCTTTCAAGGTAACTTTCAAAGCAATGTCAGCCGGATCTGTTTCCACTTCTTTATATTCCAACACTGCTGTCAGGTCTTCACCGCCTGCACAACCGATATACAATTCTCCTTCTTCTTCCGAATCCAGATTCAACAGAATATCACCGTCTACCGTTCCCGGCTTCAAACCGAACGCACCGAACATACCGGTTTCTTCGTCGGCAGTAATCAGTGCTTCCAACGGACCATGTTTCAGCGTCTTGTCTTCCATGATAGCCATGATAGCGGCAACACCCATACCATCATCGGCTCCCAAAGTCGTGCCTTTAGCTTTCACCCAATCTCCGTCAATGTAAGTCTCGATAGGATCATTTTCAAAATCATGCACTGTATCGTTATTCTTCTGAGGAACCATGTCCATGTGAGCCTGAAGAATCACCTTCTTACGGTTTTCCATCCCCGGAGTGGCAGGCTTGCGGTAAATGATATTACCGGCTTCGTCCTGGAATGACTCTACGCCTACACTTTTTCCAAAGTTCAGCAAGAACTCTTGCACTTTCTTCAAGTAACCCGAAGGGCGGGGAACCTGAGTCAATGAATAGAAATGCTTCCACACATTCTGCGGAGCGAGAGAGAGAATTGTACTCATAACTTCTTAGTTTTATTTGTGAACGGCAAAGCCGCTAATCCATATATACCCAACAAAATTAATAAAAAAGTTTGTATTCCATGCACTAATAAGGCAAAAATTCCCGCATCTTCTTTTCCCACTCCATAGAGCATCATCATCGTTATGACAGCAAAATGCCACGGACCCGCCCCATTAGGAGTCGGAACTACTACCGCAATGCTACCTACAGCAAACATGACCAGTCCCGCCATCACTCCCAAATTATCGGAAAAATCGAAACAAAAGAAAGAAACATAGAATTGCAGGAAATAGCAAGTCCAGATACCGACGGTATAAAGAATGAACAGAGGCATCCGCTTTACATGACGCAAAGACAGTACACCGACCCATACATTATGGAGAATGCCTTTCACCTTAGCAAAGACCGTCACATTCCTGATCAGAAAAAAAGCCAGCACCAATACGGCCAGCACACAGACGATAGTGATATAGAAATGCCCCGAAGTAAATACCTGTGCCAAAACCGTGGTATCCGTGCCGGTTTCTTTAAAAAAAGTATCGAATACCCTTGCCTGCATTATAAGAGTTACCCCTGTAATCAACGACACACACAGCGTATCAATCAGCCGTTCCGTAACCACCGTACCCAGCGATTTGGAAAAAGATGTACCATCATATTTAGCCAACACCCCGCAACGGGAAATCTCACCTACACGGGGAACAACCAAGTTGGCGGCATAAGACACAAAGATGGCATATACACAATCGGATGTTTTGGGATGCTCGCCCAACGGAGCCAGCGTAAGCTTCCACCGCCAGCCACGAAAAATATGACTAAACACACCAAACACTAATGACACTAACATCCACCCATAGTTCATTCCTCCATCCAAGACCTCCCACACCCGGGAAAAATTGAATCCGTGATACATCCATATCAGTATCGCAGCCCCCAAAAATAACGGAAATGCAATCTGCAAACCTTTATTTATAATCTTTTTTAATCGAGTTCGTTCCAAAATCTGTGTATATTAATTTAGAATGTTTACCTTTGCACGATGCAAAGATACTATCTTAGCGAAATAAACCTATTTATTAACGATAGAAAAATAACGGAATGGGATTAGTAAAGCCAAAAAAATTTCTAGGACAACACTTCTTGAAAGATCTCAGTATTGCAAAAGATATAGCCGATACGGTAGACGTGTGCCCTGACTTGCCAATTCTGGAAGTAGGACCGGGGATGGGGGTACTAACCCAGTTTATTATGCAGAAAAACCGTCCGGTAAAAGTGGTGGAACTGGACTATGAATCTGTAGCCTATCTCCGTGAGAACTTCCCTGCCCTGGAAGATAATATCATTGAAGACGACTTCTTGAAACTGAACCTCGAAAAATTATTTGACGGAAAACCTTTTGTCCTGACCGGCAACTATCCTTATAATATATCCAGCCAGATATTCTTTAAAATGCTGGATTACAAAGACCTGATACCCTGTTGTACCGGAATGATCCAAAAAGAAGTGGCCGAACGCATTGCCGCCGGTCCCGGAAGCAAGACATACGGCATTCTCAGTATCCTGATACAAGCCTGGTACAAAGTAGAATACCTGTTCACCGTACACGAACATGTATTCAATCCGCCTCCCAAGGTGAAAAGTGCGGTCATCCGTATGACACGCAATGAAACGACGGAACTGGGATGCAATGAAAAATTGTTCAAGCTCATTGTAAAAACAACATTCAACCAACGGCGTAAAACTTTGAGAAACTCTATTTCTTCCATTTTAGACAAAGAGAACCCATTGAGCACAGACCCCATTTTCAACAAACGCCCGGAACAGTTGTCTGTACAAGAGTTTATCGAACTGACCAACCAGGTGGAAGCGGCGCTGAAAAACAAGACGGATATTGTCTATAGCAATGATATCGCCCGGAAAGGAACAAACAAGAAAGAATAACACCTATTTATTATATTAACGGAAGAATAGGATGAATAAAGAGGAATTAGAAAAAGTAGAGCAGCTGATCGAGCAAAAAGACTCAGAGCAACTGAAGGACTTGCTTGCCGGACTGCATCCTGCCGACATAGCAGAGCTGTGCAATGAACTGGATGCGGAAGAAGCACGGTTCATATACCTGTTACTGGACAATGAGACTGCCGCCGATGTCCTTATCGAAATGGACGAAGACGCCCGTAAAGAATTCCTGGAAATCCTTCCCTCTGAAACAATCGCCAAACGGTTCGTTGACTACATGGATTCGGATGATGCCGTGGACATTATCCGTGAAATGGACGAGGACAAACAAGAAGAAGTCCTCTCACACATTGAAGACATAGAACAAGCCGGAGACATTGTCGATTTGTTGAAATATGACGAAGACACTGCCGGTGGATTGATGGGTACCGAAATGGTAATCGTAAACGAAAACTGGAGTATGCCCGAATGTCTGAAGGAAATGCGCATCCAGGCGGAAGATATGGACGAAATCTATTATGTATATGTAGTAGACGATGACCAGCGGCTGCGCGGTGTGTTCCCGTTGAAGAAAATGATCACCAGCCCTTCCGTATCCAAAGTGAAGCACGTGATGAGGAAAGAACCGATATCCGTCCATGTAGATACCCCTATAGACGAAGTGGTACAAACCATTGAAAAATATGACCTGGTCGCCGTTCCGGTAGTGGACAGTATCGGACGCCTGGTAGGACGGATTACGGTAGACGATGTGATGGACGAAGTACGTGAACAGGCTGAGCGCGACTACCAGCTGGCATCAGGTTTGTCACAAGACGTGGAAACAGACGATAATGTATTCCGCCAGACTACAGCCCGTCTGCCCTGGCTGCTCATCGGCATGATAGGCGGAATAGGAAACTCCATGATTCTGGGCAACTTTGACAGCACTTTTGCCGCACATCCCGAAATGGCCCTCTACATCCCCCTTATCGGCGGAACAGGGGGGAATGTGGGAACACAGTCCTCGGCACTTATCGTACAAGGACTGGCAAACAGCTCGCTGGATGCCCAAAACACCTGGAAACAAATAGTAAAGGAATCTGTAGTGGCCGTAATCAATGCTACTATTATTTCTATGCTGGTATATATCTATAATTTCATCCGTTTCGGGGCAAGTGCCACCGTGACTTATTCGGTTTCATTCAGCCTGTTTGCAGTAGTCATGTTCGCTTCCATCTTTGGGACCCTGGTTCCTATGACACTGGAAAAACTAAAAATAGATCCGGCCATCGCTACAGGTCCGTTCATATCCATCACCAATGACATTATAGGTATGATGCTTTATATGGGCATCACCGTATTACTATCCTGACACATTTCACTACAGATTACATAGATTGAAATTCAGAGAAAAACAGATTCACACAGAAACCGGCAAAGAATCACAATAAAAGAGAATCTGTATGAATCTATGTAATCTGCAGTGCATTTATCCCCCTTGATTCTCCTATTTTCTCCACTTTTAAGGATTTTCCTAAAAAAATCGGGAAAAACAGTATGAAGTTCTAATTTATTTCTTTTAATTTGTAAATTGTTGTTATAACAAAAACGCTTACTTTAAAAATCTATACGATGGACTCGAATGAAACTATCCGCCCTTTAACCGAAGTTCCAGTGGAACAGACATCTGAAACTTTGGTATCATCTTCCGCTACTGCAGAAGAAAATAACGCTACGTATGTACCTAAACAAACGAAAGAAGAGGTCATCGAACGTTTAAAAGAAATCAACGAAGACGCCTGCAATGCAGACAAACAAGAGTTGGATTTATTGAAACAGAACTTCTACAAGCTGCACAAGGCTGAGCAAGAAGCCGCCCGTAAGGCATTTATTGATGGCGGAGGTGCTCCTGAGGCATTTATTCCCCAACCGGACGATGCTGAAAGCCGTTTCAAAGATATCATGAGCTCTATCAAAGAGAAAAGAAGCGCCATACAAGCAGAACAAGATAAAGAAAAAGAAGATAACCTGGTGAAAAAGCTCGCCATTATCGACCGCTTGAAAGAACTTGCCGAATCTCCCGAAGATGCCAACAAAGCATACAATGAATTCAAGAAACTGCAACAGGAATGGAACGATATAAAACAGGTGCCGGCTGCCAAGGTAAATGAACTATGGAAAAATTATCAGCACTATGCAGAAAAGTTCTATGACTTGATAAAGCTGAACAATGAATTCCGTGAGTATGATTTTAAAAAGAATCTTGAAATAAAAACTCATCTCTGTGAAGCCGCAGAGAAATTGGCTGATGAAGAAGATGTGATTTCCGCTTTCCACCAATTACAAAAGTTACATCAGGAATTCCGGAATACGGGTCCTGTTGCAAAAGAATTGCGCGAAGATATATGGACCCGGTTCAAAACTGCCTCTACAGCCGTAAACCGTCGTCACCAGCAACATTTCGAAGCCTTAAAAGAAAAAGAGCAACGTAATTTGGATGAAAAGACCGTAATCTGTGAAATTGTGGAAGCGATGGAATACGATACGTTCACTACTTTCCAAGACTGGGAAAACAAAACTCAGGAAATCATTGCTTTGCAAGCTAAATGGAAAACAATTGGTTACGCACCTCAAAAAATGAACGTGAAGATATTCGAACGTTTCCGTGCCGCTTGTGATGAGTTTTTCAAACGCAAAGCCGAGTTCTTCAAATCCATCAAGGAAAGTATGGCAGGCAATCTGGAAAAGAAGAAAGCATTATGTGAAAAAGCAGAAGCACTAAAAGAAAGCACAGACTGGAAAGCAACTGCTGATATTCTAAGCAAATTACAAAAGGAATGGAAAACAATCGGTCCTGTACCTAAAAAGTATTCGGATGCCGTATGGAAACGATTCATTGCCGCATGTGATTATTTCTTCGAGCAAAAGAACAAGGCGACTTCTTCACAACGCTCGGTTGAACAGGAAAACATGGTTCAGAAAAAGGCGATCATTGAAAAATTAAATGCAATTGACGCACAGGAAACACCGGAAGAGGATGCGGGAAACGCCATTCGAGAATTAATGAAAGAATGGAACGGCATCGGTCATTAATAACCTGTTCGGTCACATCGTTTGCGGTGGAATTGTATTCCACGGTGTAGTTTTTGGCCTCCGCGCCGATATGGTGTGAGGATTCATCCAGCAAATAGCCCTCGCTTGGTGTGATCTCGCGCACGGACCAGTCATCGCCGCAGACATAGTATTTTGTGGTGAATTGCCCGTTTGCGTCGGTGGTGTAACGGTCGATAAGCTGTTCGCCTTTGTAGATACCGTAAACCGCGCCGCCGAGAGAAGCGTCGCCCTGCGGCGTTCCCGTTTCGCTGTCGCTCTTGGTAACGGTGACATTCCATTTTTTCAAAATGTTTGTAAAGCTCTTGCTTGTTACCTTGTTCCATTCAATCGCCGCCGTCTGATTTTCAGGAACGACATAGCGGATGGCGGTCTCGACTTCCTCCAGCGTGTAGCCTGTGCCGATCAGAACATCACGGAAATGCGCCTTACCTGTGCTGTCGGTAACGGCGTATTCGTCCACCGCAAGCCCCGAAAGCGAAGTGCCGAACAAATGAAATTTTACGCCCTCATTTAGTCCGTCCTCCGAGGTTTTGGTGACGGTGAGATTGCCGCGCTTCAGAACATTGCTGAAATTCACGGTAGCGACCTGACCGCTGACAACGGTAACGCGGCGAACCTCCTGCGTTTTGTAAGAATCCAACTGCCATTTTTCTTTTTGAAAGTCAACACACTATGCATG
>OGYZ01000960.1_pt1 | contig 24081 bp, 17 predicted proteins | sample 1576681 | NCBI WGS metagenome assembly OGYZ01 (sample SAMEA3541480, study PRJEB24748) | human gut metagenome | biome: human gut; feature: human-associated habitat; material: faeces | place: China | collected 2012 | reverse complement strand
CCATGCCCGCCGAGGGCGTGGACAAGCTGGTGGACTTCATGGAGAAGTTCCGCAAAGAGAATGCATAAAGAGGGGTTTCAGATATGTACACCATCAAAACGCTCAACGCCATCAGCCCGGTGGGGCTGGCAAAGCTGCCCAAGAACCAGTTCGATGTCACGGTGGATGCCGACGCCCCGGACGGTATTCTGGTGCGCAGCGCCGACCTTTTGAACACCACCTTCAACGATAACCTGTTGGCTATCGCCCGCGCCGGTGCGGGTGTGAACAACATCCCGCTGGAGCGCTGCAGCGAGCAGGGCATCGTGGTGTTCAACACCCCGGGTGCCAACGCCAACGCCGTGGCAGAACTGGTCATCGGGATGCTTATTGCAGGCAGCCGCAACGTGGCCGCCGCCGCCCAGTGGTGTCAGGGTCTGGCCGGTGACTCGGCCATGGCTAAGAGCGTGGAAAAAGGCAAAAAGCAGTTCGTGGGCAACGAGATCAAGGGCAAGACCCTTGGCGTCATCGGTCTGGGTGCCATCGGCTCCCGGGTGGCAAACTGCGCCATTGAGCTGGGCATGGAGGTCTACGGCTACGACCCCTACATCTCCATTGATGCCGCATGGAACCTGAGCAGTCAGGTACACCATTGCGTGAACCTGAACGACATGCTGCCCCTGTGCGACTACATCACCATCCATGTGCCCTACCTGCCCACCACCAAGGACACCATCAACGTCCAGACCCTTGCCCTGTGCAAGGACGGCGTGAAGATCCTGAACTACGCCCGCGGCGAACTGGTCAACACCGAAGCCCTGCTGGAAGCCATGGAGACCGGCAAGGTGTCCGGCTACATGACCGACTTCCCGTCTGAGGCCATTCTGGGCAAGCCCGGCATCGTGTGCACCCCCCATCTGGGCGCTTCCACCCCGGAAGCCGAGGACAACTGCGCCGTGATGGCTGCAAAGGAGCTGAGCGACTACCTGAAGAACGGCAACATCATCCACTCGGTGAACATGCCGGAGGTCAACCAGCCCAGAGCCGGCGGCAAGCGCATCTGCATCATCCACAAAAACGAGCCCGGCATGATCAGCCAGATCACCGCCCTGACCACCGAAGCTGGCCTGAACATCGAGAACATGGTGAACAAGAGCAAAAAGAACATGGCCTACACCATGCTGGATGCTACCGGTGCTGTGGACAAGAAGCTGGCCGAAAAGCTGGCTGCCATCCCCGCCGTGATCCGGGTGCGCATCCTGTAAAGCAAAACGATTTAAAATGCCCGCCGCTTCGCTCTGGGCATCTTCAGCGGAAAACGATTTTTATTTTAGCAACCCGGAAAAGTCTGCGGATTTTTCCGGGTTGCTTTTTCACAGAGAAGGGCCGTGGCGGCAACCTGCATTTCCAAACCAGGATTTTTTACAAACTGGAAATTCTTTCTCGTCCCATCTGCCGGTTAGTTTCCATTTACAAACTGTAGTTTGTCTTAAAAAACGCGTTAGAGATAGCTTTTTCTAACTACATATCGTAAAAAGTTTACATGTATTAACATTCAAGAAAAAGCTTGAAAATGGTAAATTCTGTGCTACAATAGGCTCGACAGAAGGGAAATGTCCACCCTGTTCTCCGGCTTTTGGGCCGGTATATTCATCTTACAGGTCCTGCGGTGCAGGGCCTCTGACAGGAAATAGAAAAGGTAGGGAAGTTACTATGGATATCAAGAAGATCGCACTGTTCGCCGCCGGTACTCTGTTCGGCTCTGCCGGTTTCAAGCTGCTGTCCAGCAAGGATGCCAAGAAGGTCTATACCCAGACCACTGCTGCCGTGCTGCGCATGAGGGACTCCACCATGGAGACCGTCAGCAAGGTGCAGGAGCAGGCTGGTGACATTCTGGCCGATGCAAAGGCCATCAACGAGGCTCGTGCTGTTGAAGCCGAGGCTGCTGTGATCGAGGATGCCGCCGAGGAGACCACCGAAGAGACCGCTGAGTAATTTTCGGTTCGTAAAGCATTGAAAGCCCCAACGTGGCTTTCGAGCCGCCTTCGGGCGGCTCTTTTTTGTGAGAGTGGGGCCGCAGGCGTGCAGGGTATAGCAGCCTGACGCTGCGGCAAAAAGATAGAGAAGGATATTTGATATATGAAATGTACCATTCTGCATGAAGGCAAGGGCCGGATGCGCGTGCATGTGGAAAACGTCCGCATGACTTTGCACCGTGCCGATGTGCTGGAAGCATATCTGAACCACAAAGATGCCATCGTCCATGCCGCCGTTTACGAGCGCACCGGCGATGTGGTCATTACCTATACCGGCAAGCGCACCGCCGCCATTGCCATTCTGGCAGGCTATAAGTTCGATGTGGCCGAGTATGACGCTCTGGTCACCTCCGCCGACAGCCGCAGGCTGAACCGGGAATATCAGGATAAAATGTTCGATCTGGTGGCAGGCCGCTGCCTGCGCAAGCTGTTCCTGCCCGCACCCCTTGACGCTGCCTACACCGCCTTCCGCTCCATCCGCTTTCTCTGGAAGGGTGTGCGCTGCGTGCTGAGCCGCAGGCTGGAAGTGGAGGTGCTGGACGCTTTGTCCATCGGCGTCTCGCTGCTGCGCGGCGACTTTGGCACCGCCGGTTCTGTCATGTTCCTGCTGAACCTGGGTTCTCTGCTGGAAGAGTGGACCCGCAAGAAGAGTCTGGACGATCTGGCCCGCAGCATGGCCCTGAACGTGGACAAGGTGTGGGTGCGCAGTCAGGGCACCGAAGTACTGGTGCCTCTGACCAAAGTACGCTCCGGCGATGAGGTGGTCGTGCGCAGCGGCAACATGATCCCGCTGGACGGCACCGTGCTGGAAGGCGAAGCCATGGTGAATCAGGCTGCCCTGACCGGCGAAGCTATGCCGGTGCGCAAGGCAGAGGGGTCCACCCTCTATGCCGGCACCGTTGTGGAGGAGGGCGAGTGCGTCTTTATCGCCAAGGCCGAGGGCGGTTCCAACCGCTACGATAAGATCGTGGCCATGATCGAGGAATCCGAAAAGCTCAAGTCCAGCACCGAGAACCGTGCGCTGGTGCTGGCCGACAAGCTGGTGCCATGGTGTCTGGGCGCAACGGTGGTCACCTATCTGCTCACCCGCAACGCCACCCGCGCCATCTCCTGCCTGATGGTGGATTTCTCCTGCGCGCTCAAGCTCTCCATGCCGCTGGCCGTGCTTTCCGCCATGCGCGAGTGCGGCAGCTACCACATCACCGTCAAGGGCGGCAAGTATCTGGAAGCGCTGTCTCAGGCCGACACTATCGTGTTCGACAAGACCGGCACTCTCACCCGTGCCACCCCGCAGGTAGTGGAGGTCGTGCCCTTCTCCGGCTGCAACGAGCGCGAAGTTCTGCAGCTGGCCGCATGTCTGGAAGAGCACTTCCCCCATTCCATGGCCAACGCCGTGGTGCGTGCCGCCAAAGAGCGCGGCATTTCCCATGAGGAGATGCACTCCGAGGTGGAGTACATCGTGGCCCACGGCATTGCAAGCCGCGTGGGCGGCCAGCGCGTGGTCATCGGCAGCCACCACTTCGTCTTTGAGGATGAAAAGTGTACCATCCCCACAGCCGAGCAGCAGAAGTTCGATGCCCTCAAGCCCGCGTATTCGCACCTGTACATGGCAGCCAGCGGGCAGCTGGTGGGCGTCATCTGCATCTCCGACCCGCTGCGCCCGGAAGCCGCCGCTGTGCTGAACGGACTGCGTGCGCTGGGCATCCGGAACACCGTCATGATGACCGGCGACAGTGAGCGCACCGCCGCTGCTATTGCAAAGCAGGTGGGCGTGGACCGCTTCTTTGCCGAGGTGCTGCCCGAGGACAAGGCAAACTTCGTCCAGCAGGCCAAGGCCGAGGGCCACACCGTGGTGATGATCGGCGACGGTATCAACGACTCCCCCGCCCTGTCCGCTGCCGACATTGGCATTGCCATCAACTCCGGCGCTGCCATCGCCCGCGAGATCGCAGACGTGACCATCAAGGCCGACAGTCTGGAGGAGCTGGTGGCCCTCAAGGCCATCGCCAACTCTCTGCAGAAGCGCGTGCACGCAAACTACCGCTTCGTGCTCACCTTCAACTCCGCCCTCATCGCGCTGGGTGCTCTGGGCATCCTGCAGCCGGCCTCCTCTGCCATGCTGCATAATCTCTCCACCATCGGCATCAGCCTGAAGAGCATGACCAATCTCCTGCCGGAGAACAAGGCTCCGCAGCTGAAAGCATAATTACCGCAAAAAATAACGCCTATTATACTTTTATGTATCGGTATTGCATTTGGTGGAGATTTATCTACTATTAATCCGGGAATTGCTGCACCTGCAAGATACATTTATACAATGGCAGAAGATGGCGCATTACCAAAATTCCTTGGAAAGATTCATCCGAAGTTCAAGACACCATATGTTGCTGTAATTGTGGTTGGTGTTATCAATTTTATACTTATTGCAACAGGTTCAATTAATTACATAGCATCGGTATCGCTTATATCACTTGCTATATGTTATATGATAGGCTGTCTTTCATATATGGGGCTTAAGAAGAAGTATTCTGATATGAAGAGACCTTATAAGGCTCCTCTTGGAGTTGTTGGATGTATATTTACAATTGTTGTGTATTGCTTCATGTTAATATTTGCGGATAAGGCAGCACTTATTACATCAGGAATCATAACAGTATTATGTGTAATATTCTATTTTGCATATTCTCACAGAAAAGAATGTGTTATGCCGACAATTGAGGAAGAGATTGGCGTTATAGAAGAGCCGGATGAGCAGACTAAGGCTAAGATGGACAGACAGTACACCATATGGAAGGTATGCACAATTATTGTCACATGCATTGCACTTGGAATCTATATAATTCCAATGGTGCTGTAAGGAGGAAATATGAATCGTTATCAGTTTGAAGTACTTACATATATTGAAAAGAACGGTAAGAAAGAGTATCCGATGAGAACTCTTTCAGATGCATTAAAGATTTCAGGAACAGCTATATCTAAAGCTCTGGATGAGTTGGAAAATGAAGCTCTTATTAAAAGATGTGAAGATCAGATGGAGATTACTGAAAGAGGTCTTGAGGCACTTGAGCCTTACCGAGTAAAGAGAGCGGTTATTATGGCAGCAGGATTTGGTTCAAGAATGGTTCCTGTTACATTAGACAGACCAAAGCCAATGGTTGCTGTTAATGGAGTAAGAATTATTGATACATTACTTGATGCACTTGTTTCTGTAGGAATTAAGGATATAACTCTTGTAAGGGGGTATAAGAAAGAAAAATTTGATGAGATTCTGGAGAAGTATCCATTTATCAATCTTATTGATAACGATATATATGATAAAACCAATAATATATCATCAGCAATGGCAGCATTAGAACATATTGACCAGTGCTATTTATGTGAAGCGGACCTGTATATATCTAATCCGGCTATTATCACAAAGTATCAGTACTGCAGCAATATCCTTGGCTCTTATTCGTTAGAGACTGATGACTGGAGTTTTAAGCTTGATAATGGACATATAACAGATTATCAGAAGGGTAATACATATTGCTTTAATTATTATGGAATATCTTACTGGACAAAGGAAGACAGTGCAAGATTAAGAGAAGACTTTGCACAGGTATATAATGAAGAGCCGGAGGGCAATGATTATTTCTGGGAGTTTATTCCACTTGTGCTTCGCAAGGAAAGATATGCGGTAGAGGTAAGACCTTGTGAGAAATCAGATATTATGGAGATAGATAATTTTTATGAGCTGGTACAGTTAGATTCTTCTTATAAGGATTATCCGGGACAGGAACAGTAAATGCAGATATAAAGGGAAGGTGAATGTCTATGATATGTTATAAGGGAAAGGTTCTTACAGTTGACAGTAATGATACAGTAGCCGGTTATCTCGTTGAGGATAAAGGAAGAATTGTGTATGTTGGTAATGAACTGCCAGAACAGTATAAGAATGTGCAGATAGTTGAACTTGGAAAGAAGGTGCTGGTTCCGGCATTCGTAGATACACATCAGCATATGGCATCATTTTCTACATTTCACGCAGGACTTAATGTTATGGATGCAGAGTCCAATGAAGAGATTGCACAGATGGTTAAAGAATTCGTGCAGTCAAGCGGTAATAAAAAGACACTTATAGCATTCGGTGCATCACCATATTCAGTTAAAGAAGGAAGACTTATAAGCAGGGAAGAATTAGATAAGGTATGCCCTGATAAGGAAATCATGGTTGTCAAATATGATGGACATGCGTGCATAATTAACAGCAAGCTTCTTGATAAGCTGAAGGGGAAAGTAAGTAAGTTAAGAGGTTATCACGAAGATACCGGTGAGATGAATCAGGAGGCATTCTTTGCATGCTCTGATTACATTACTAATTCACTTTCTATTATTGAACTGTTTAAGAATATGCAGATTGCCATTGATTTTCAGGCGTCTCATGGAATTGGCTGTATTCACACTGTAAGTGGTGTGGGTTTTACAGGCAATCTTGATATTACATTTGAAAAAATATTTGCAAAATCCTTAACTAATGGATTTCAGGTAAGGGTATTCCCACAGTCAATGAATGTTGATGTTGCATTAAAGAGAAAACTGCCAAGAATAGGCGGATGCTTTGAATGTGCACTTGACGGATGTTTCGGTTCACACGATGCAGCAATGAATGAACCATATATTGATTCATTAGGCGGTGACGGAGTACTTTATTATGATGATGAAAAGGTTATTGATTTCTGCAAGAAGGCTAACAGAGCCGGACTGCAGATAGAGATGCATGCGATTGGGGATAAAGCATTTGACCAGGCATGCAGGGCACTTAAGGCGGCACTTGACGATTATCCAAGAAAAGACCACAGACATGGAATTATACATGACTGTCTTCCAACTGAAGAGGGAATTAAGATATGCAGGGACTATAATATACAGATGCCTGTACAGAGTGCTTTCATTAACTGGAAACAGGAACCTGATGAGTATCTTAAAAGTATTATGGGTAAAGAAAGAGCAGAAAGACTTAATCCGCTCAGAACATTTAATGAGAATGGAATAGTTGTTTCGTGCGGTTCTGATGCTCCATGTACATCACCGGATCCTATCGTATGGATTGACAAAGCTGTTAATAATATGAATCAGTCTCAGGCAGTATCGGTTCAGGAAGCACTAAGGATGTGTACGTATAATGGATATTATGTAACATTTGACGAGAAAGAAAGAGGAAGCCTTGAGGCAGGAAAGATTGCCGATATGGTGGTTCTTTCAGATGATTTGTATTCAGTTGACAAGAAGGATATAAAGAACATTAAGGTAGAGGGACTTATACTTTCGGGGAAAAAGTATGAATCATGTAGAGAAAATGTAATCAAAGCAGTGATTCGAGGAATGTTCTCAGGAAACATGGCATAAGGAGATATGTATAATGAGAAAAGAAGAGTTTTATGTATTGAACAGTTTGTATAATGGAAGCATTGGAAGAGCCGGCTGTACTTATGATGTTGAGGAGACAAAAGCTCTTAATGACACAGATATTTATAATAAACTTGTAAAAACAGGGTATATTGAAAAAGAGTCTGGCAGTATTACAAAGACTGGATTAGAGGCACTTGAGCCATACAGGGTTAATAATGCAGTTATTCTTGCAGCAGGTGCATCTACACGTTTTATTCCTTTATCACTTGAACAGCCCAAAGGTCTTTTTGAAGTTAAGGGTGAACGTCTTATTGAGAGACAGATAAAGCAGCTTCAGGATGCTGGTATTAAGAATATTACAGTTGTGCTTGGTTATAAGAAGGAGATGTTTTACTATCTTGAAGACAAGTATGGTGTAAAGTTTATTATTAATGATTCATTTAATATAAAGAATAATATTGAAAGTCTTTATCTTGCAAGAAAAGAACTTAAGAATACTTATATATGTGTAAGTGACAGTTATTATATAGAGAATCCGTTTAATCAGTTTGAATATCATACATTTTATTCAGGTTATTATGGAAAGGAAACAACAGATGAAGTATATGCAAGAGCTGATGGATTTGGAAAGATAACAAGAATTGCCAGGGATAATAAGATTGATGGCTATGTTCTTATGGGACATTCATTCTGGAGAAAAGAATTCTCAGAAGCATTTATTAATCAGGTTGAGGCTGTCCGGGAATCTGGTATATATAATAACTGCTATTGGGAAATACTTGTAAAAGATAAACTTAATGATTTGCCTGATATTTTCTTTAAAGAGTATCTTCCAGGTAATATATTTGAATTTGATTATTTTGATGAACTTAGAAAGTTTGATTCACAGTATCTTGGACATACACATAGTGAGATAATAAGAAATATTAAGCTTGTATTCAGATGTGATGAGGAAGATATAGTTGATTTCAGAAATGTAAGTGAAGGAATGACCAACACATCATTTATATTCAAGATTGATGGAGTCGATTATATATATAGACATCCGGGTGATGGAACAGAAAGCATAATCAATAGAAGAAATGAAAAAAAATCACTTATTAAAGCTAAAGAAGCTGGTGTAGATCCTACATACATATATGCAGATGTTAATGAGGGCTGGAAGATATCGGTATTCATTCCGGAATTCAGAGAACCTGATTATAATTCTTTTGAGGATTCAAAGAAGATATTGGCAGTTTTAAGAAAGCTGCATAAGGCAGATATAACGGCTGATTATGGAATGAAGCCATGGGAAGATGCACTTGATATGGAGAAGCTTCTTGAGAAGAAAGATCCCGTGTGCTTTGTTCAGTATGAAGGTCTTAAGAACAGCATAGGACAGTTGTATAAGATGACTCTTGGAGATGGAGTTAAAAAATGTTTCTGTCATGGCGATACATATAAGCCGAACTGGATGATAAGACCGGATGGAAGTGTAATACTTATAGACTGGGAGTATTCTGGATATTCTGACCCGGGAATTGATGTTGGATATTATGTGGTTGATGCCATGTATGATTTTGATAAGGCTGAGGAATTCATAAAGGAATACCTTCAGGAAGATTATAATGAGACAACAAGATTTCATTATATGGCATATGTTGCTATTATTGCGTACTACTGGTTTGTATGGGCTATGTACAGGGAATCATGTGGTGCAGATATGGGAGAGGCATTGGAAAACTGGCGGGACATGGCAGTTAAATATGCTGAATACCTTTTGAAATAAATAAATAATATTAAAAGGACACTGTATTATGTAAAAACACCTTTCAATAATTGATAATAAGTGATATGATTAATTATTATATTGGATGACTCTGACACAATCAATAAAATCTTCAAAAGAGGAGTTATTTATGGAAATATTATCGACAGCCTTAGGTTATGTAATGAATTTTTGTTACAAATTACTGCATGATTATGGATTGGCAATTATATTATTCACTCTGATAAGTAAGATTGTTCTCTTACCTGTATCAATCTGGGTACAGAAGAATTCAATTAAAATGGTTAAGATGCAGCCTGATATTAACAGGATTCTTATTAAGCATTATGGGGATAAGGATGAGATAGCAGAGGAACAGTCTAAGCTTTATAAAAAAGAAAAATATAATCCACTGGCATCACTTATACCTCTTATTATACAGATAATACTTCTGCTTGGAGTTGTTGCAGTTATCAAAGACGGAATTAATGAAGGTGTTGCGAACATGAAGTTCTGTGGCTATGACCTTACATGGATTACTACAAAACAGTGGGGATTATCAATAATAACACCAATTATAGCAGGTGTCTCAGCATGGCTTTTATGTGTTGCACAGAATGCAAGTAATGTATTACAGGCAGAACAGAGTAAGCTTAATAAGTATGGTATGATGATATTTTCAGTAGGTTTGTCGTTATATTTAGGATGTTTTGTATATGCAGGAGTAGCTCTTTACTGGACTGCAAGCAATATATTTGCAATTCTTCAGTTATATCTTCTTAACTGGGCTATTAATCCTAAGAATTACGTTGATTATGAGGCTCTTGAGGAAACAAAGAAAGAACTTGCAGAGATTGAAGCCCTTGGTACGAAAAAGGGTAAAAGAAACAAAGAAGATATTAAGAGAGAAAAGGCCGATTATAAAAAGTTTTTCTCTGTTGTTAATAAACATCTTGTATTCTATTCAGAGGGCTCAGGCTTCTATAAGTATTTTAAAGGGATAATTGAATACATACTTAATAATACGAATATTACAATTCATTATGTAACAAGTGATCCAGATGATCAGATATTCAGAATTGCAGAAAAAGAAAGTAAGATTAAACCTTATTATATAGGGGAAAAGAAACTTATAACACTTATGATGAAGATGGATGCAGATGTTGTTGTTATGACTATGCCTGATATTGAGAATTATCACATTAAGAGAAGTTATATCAGAAAAGATATTAATTATGTTTATGTTCCTCATGGCATGGACAGCCTTAATATGACAATGCGAACCGGTTCGATGGATCATTATGACTCTGTATTATGTACAGGAAAGATTCAGAAAGAAGAAATAGAAAAAACTGAAGAAGTGTATAATCTTCCTAAGAAGGAGCTTGTTGAGTGGGGATATTCACTGCTTGATGAGATGCGTGAGGATTATGCAAAGATGCCAAAGAAGGAAAATGATATTAAGTCAATACTTATTGCTCCATCATGGCAGAAAGATAATATTGTAGACAGCTGTCTTGAGGACATACTTGATAATCTTAAGGGACATGGTTATAAGATTACAGTTCGACCACACCCACAGCATGTAAGACATATGCCTGAGAAGATGGAAGGACTTAAAGAAAGATATAAGAATGATACAGATATAGAGATTCAGACTGATTTTTCATCAAACAGTACTGTTTTTGAGGCAGATCTTATGATTACAGACTGGTCAGGTATAGCATATGAATATGCTTATACTACATGTAAACCGGTTCTTTTCATTGATACACCAATGAAGATAATGAATCCTGAATACAAAAAGATTGGAATTGAGCCACTTAATATATGGATGAGATATGAAATCGGGCGTGTACTTAAGCTTGATGAAATTGATAAGACAGCTGATACAGCAGCAAAGATGCTGGCAGCTTCTGATACATATAAGGACAGCATAGACCGATTTGTTAAAGAATATGTGTATAATCTTGGCAGTAGTGCTTCGGTTGGAGCTAAATATATTATTCAGGAAATTCAAAAAGCAATTAAAAGACATAAGGAACAAGAGTAACGTCAGATTATAGGAGGGGATTATGCAGGCAATTATTTTAGCAGCAGGAATGGGAAAGCGTTTAAAGGAACTTACCCAGAATAATACCAAATGTATGGTAAAGGTTAATGGAGTATCGCTTATAGACAGGCTTTTGCATCAGCTTGAGAAACAACATCTCTCAAGAATAGTGATTGTTGTGGGCTATGAAGGACAGAAGCTGATTGATTATATAGCGACATTGGGAATTAAGACACCAATTTCATATGTTGACAATGCGGTATATGATAAGACAAACAATATTTATTCACTTGCACTGGCAAAGAATTATCTTATGGAAGAAGATACTCTGCTTTTTGAATCAGATGTAATTATTGATGATTCTGCAATTGATGAACTTGTAAAAGATCCGAGAGATACACTTGCCATGGTAGATAAATATGAGAGCTGGATGGATGGTACATGTGTAAAGCTTGACGAATATGATAATATTGTTGCATTTGTTCCAGGAAAGAGTTTTGATTTTAAGGAAAAAGAGGAATACTATAAAACTGTAAATATCTACAAATTCAGCAAACATTTTTCACAGGATATATATGTTCCTTTCCTTGAGGCATATTGTAGTGCGTTGGGAGAAAATGAATATTATGAACAGGTTCTTAGAGTTATAACAATGCTGGATACACCTGGAATTAAAGGTATGAGATTATCAGGTCAGAAATGGTATGAAATAGATGATGAACAGGATCTTGATATAGCAACAACACTTTTTGCTCCAGATGATGAGACAAGAATTAACCTTATGCATAAAAGATATGGAGGATTCTGGAGATATCCGGGATTGTTGGATTTCTGTTATCTTGTTAATCCTTATTATCCGCCTAAAAAGCTTAAGGATGAACTGCGTGCAAGCTTTGATACACTTTTGACAGAATATCCTTCAGGTATGGGAGTTAATTCTTTACTTGCAGCTAAGAATTTTGGCGTCCACAAAGACAACATAATAGTTGGAAATGGAGCAGCAGAACTTATTAAGTCACTTATGGAGAGTTTTTCTGGAAAGACAGGCGTTATCAGACCTACATTTGAAGAATATCCTAACAGATATGCTGTTGAAGACGAAGTGGTATTTACACCGTCAAATGATAATTATACATATTCAGTTGAAGAACTGATAGAGTTCTATACATGCAACAAAGTAGATAATATTATTATTATTAATCCTGATAATCCATCTGGTAATTACCTGAAAAAGGAAGAGATTATAAGGTTAATAAAATGGACAGACAGTCAGGGAATAAAGCTGGTGGTTGATGAGTCGTTTGCTGATTTCTCAGATGAACCGGATAATTCTCTTATAGAACAGAAATTTATCGAAACATATAGCAGATTATATGTTATGAAAAGTATATCTAAATCATACGGTGTACCGGGGCTGAGGCTTGGAATCCTTGTTTCTTCAGATACAGAAACGATTGCAGCAATGAAAAAAGATGTTGCAATATGGAATATTAATTCATTTGGTGAGTATTATCTTCAGATTGCAGAAAAGTATAAGAAAGATTATGCGGCTGCAATGGACAAATTCCGCGTAGAAAGAAAAAGGTTCTATAATGAACTGGAGCAGATATCTGGTATAAGAGTTATCCCATCACAGGCTAATTATTTTATGATTGAGATAACTAATGGAATGACAGCAAAAGAACTTATGATAAAACTGTTTAAGAATCATTATCTGCTTATAAAGGATCTTACATCAAAAGTACATGATGGAAAACAGTATATAAGAATTGCAATCAGAAATGATGCAGATAACAACAAGATGCTTGAAGCATTAAAAAAGGAATTTAATTAAAACGGAGATAAAAAGTATGTTGACATTATTAAATTTAAATGTAGCAGGTTACATTGACCCATCTGTTATGACTTATGCCATTCAGGCTATTGCCGGAGTGATAATTGCTGTTGGTGCATTTCTTGGTATTTATTTAAGAAAGGCAAAGAAAAAGCTTAATAACAAGCTTGGAATTGATGAAAACAGAAACAAGGAAGTTGAGACAGATGATATCGTTATCAACGAATCAAAATAATAAATGCATTTCCAGGACGCCGTTTTTATACGGCGTCTTTTTCTTGATTTGTTATTGATAAAAGTATAAAATAATATGGCGTTATATCAATAAAAACAGTGAGGTAATTATGAGTAACAATACAGATAATAATATGCAGGAAACTAAGCCGGATATATTTGATAAGATTATGCATCTGCCGGGTCTGAGGGTGTTTGAACCATTGTATAAGAAGTATAAGGAAGTACTTTTGTATCTTTTCTTTGGAGTACTTACAACAGTGGTGAGTATAGGTTCATATGCATTCTTTAATGTTGCACTTGGAATTAATGAGCTTATTGCAAATGTTATATCATGGGTACTTGCAGTACTTTTTGCATTCTTTACTAACAGGATATGGGTGTTTGCAGCACCAACTAAGACTGTGGAAGAATTTATGAAACAGTTAGTTTCATTTGCAGGTGGAAGAGTATTAACTCTTGTAATTGAGGAGATAATTCTTCTTGTATTCATTACAATGCTGCATTTCAACAGTATGTTAATAAAGTTTATTGCGCAGGTAGTTGTAATTATACTTAATTATGTTATAAGCAAGCTGCTTGTATTCAGAAAAGATAAGAGTAAGAAGTAAAAGGAGAAGGTAATGGAAAAGAATGTATTAGAGTTTCTTGAAAACTCACAGAGAATGTATGGGGAAAAGACAGCGTGTGCTGATATGAATAATGAACTTACATACACACAGCTTATGAATCAGGCAAAGTTCATAGGAAGCTGTCTCTCACTTAAGATTAAGCCTACACAGGGAGTTCCTGTGTATATGGATAAGACATGTAATACATTATCTTTATTTATGGGAATTGTGTATGCAGGAGGATATTACTGCATGCTTGATACAACTCATCCGGCTGAGAGAATTAATCTTATATTAGATACGATTCAGGCAGATATTCTTGTTGTAGATAATAAGTCAGCCAAGAAAGCAGAAAAGCTCGGATTCCAGGGCGAGATTATTAATCTTGACGAATTACTTGAAGAATACCATGGACAGGCTGTGGATTCAGAGGCTCAGGAAAGACTGGGGAAGATAAGAGAACAGGCACTTGATACAGATCCATTGTATTCAATATTTACATCAGGTTCGACAGGTGTTCCTAAAGGAGTTATAGTTAATCATCGTTCAACAATAGATTTTATTGACTGTTTTACAGAAACATTTGGAATTACTAATGAGGATGTTATAGGTAATCAGGCACCTTTTGACTTTGATGTATCAGTTAAGGATATATATTCAAGTTTAAAGACAGGTGCAACCTTACAGCTTATTCCTAAGATGTGCTTCTCATTTCCAACAAAGCTGCTTGATTTCCTTGATGACAGAAAGGTTACAACTATTATATGGGCTGTATCAGCGTTATGTATTGTAACAACTCTTAATGGATTCGAGTATAAGAGACCATCTTCACTTAACAAGATTATGTTCAGCGGAGAGGTTATGCCTATAAAGCATCTTAATGCATGGAGAGTGCAGTACCCGGATGCAATGTTTGTTAATCTTTATGGGCCAACAGAGATAACATGTAATTGTACATATTATATTATTGACAGAGAGTTTGGCCTTGACGAGAAGCTTCCGATGGGAAAGCCATTTGCCAATGAAAGAGTATTCCTGTTAGATGATGAGGATAAGCTTGTTGATGCAGGCAGACCAGGCGAGTTAGGAGAAATATGTGTATCTGGAACAGCTGTAACTATGGGGTATCTGCGTAATCCTGAAAAGACAGCAGCAGCATTTGTACAGAATCCTCTTAATGACAGATATCTGGAAACTATATACCGCACAGGTGATCTTGGTTACTATAGTGAAGATGGTGAACTTTTCTTCTCATCAAGAAAGGACTTCCAGATTAAGCATATGGGACACAGAATCGAGCTTGGCGAAATTGAGACATACATGAATGCTATAGAGGGACTCCTTAGAAGCTGCTGTATATTTGATACAGATGAGAATAAGATTCTCGGATTCTTTGAGATAGAAGGAGCAAGTGAGCTTGATAGAAAGGGCGTAACACATGCTCTCAAAGATAAAGTGCCACAGTGGATGATTCCAAATGTGCTCGTTAAGGTTGAAACAATGCCGATTACTAAGAATGGTAAAATTGACAGAAAAGAACTTATGAAGATATATAAAGAACAGGAGGCATAGTATGCTAGGAGTTAATGAATTAAAAGAGATTGCCATAAAATGTGGAACACCATCGTATATATTTGACACAGATGAGCTATGTGCAAGGATTGATGCCATGCAGCAGATTCTAGGATGTGGAGTTACAGTGTGTTATGCAATGAAGGCCAATCCGTTTCTTATAAGCGTGCTTGACAAGAAGCTTGATAAATTCGAGGTATGTTCTCCAGGTGAATTTGCGATATGCGAAAAAGAGGGCATAAACAGGGAGAAGATAGTTCTTTCGGGTGTTAATAAGGAAAAGAAAGATATCCTCTACACAATGAAGACAGGTGCTGTTGGAATCTACACTGTGGAATCACTTAACCAGCTTGAACTTATCAATTCATGTGCAGTTGAGTGTGGCATTAAAGTTAAGGTGCTTATAAGAGTTACAAGTGGCAACCAGTTTGGCATTAATGAGCGTCAGGTATATGAGATTGCTGACAGAAAGGATGAACTTAAGGGAATTATCATAGAGGGAATCCAGTGCTATTCAGGAACCCAGAAGAAGAAATTAAGCCAGATAGAGTCAGAGGTAGTATGGTTACAGGCAATAGCACATACATGTGAGGCAGAGCATGGCGTTAAGCTTAATGAGATTGAATATGGACCAGGTCTTTCAGTCGATTACTTCGTTACAGACAAATGTGATGCAATGAATACTAACTTTGACGAGTTAGAAGAATTTGCAGGCATGATTAAAGAAATGTCCGAAAAATTCAATGTCACTCTTGAGATGGGGCGATATATTGCAGCTACCTGTGGAGTTCTTATAAGCAGAATTGCTGATATGAAGATGAATGACACAACAAGATATGCAATTATTGACAGCGGAATTAATCATATTAATTATTATGGACAGGCTATGGCTATGAAGAAACCAAGATGTGAATTCATTCCAATGGAGTACACAGAAGGGTTTGCTGATGGTGCAGATCATGAGGTCGAAGTGTATTCACAGGGAGTACAGCCATATAATATATGCGGTTCATTATGTACAGTTGGCGATGTAATTGTTAAGAATCTTGAATTAAAGGATGCTAAGATTGGCGATATGATAGCATTTTATAATATTGGTGCATATTCTGTCACAGAGGGAATTTATCTTTTCTTAAGCCGTAGAATGCCGGCAATTGTGATGTATTCTAAGAAAAATGGTTACAGAGTTATAAGAAAACCTATTGAAACATTTTTAATAAATAGCAGTAATACACAATAATTTTACAATTTTGTAACAAAATATGATTGACTATATGCGAATGAGAAGATAGAATGTTTTCTGTTCACAGATGTGTGATCAATAGATTTTAATATTTTGCGAGGTTTATTATGGATCAGTTATTAGACATTTTGAATGAAATTAACAGTGATGTGGATTATGAAGTATGTGATACTCTTATCGATGATGGTATATTCAGCTCATTTGATATTGTATCACTTGTTGGTGAGTTAAACGATGCATTTGACATTGATATCACACCAGTTGATATAGTACCTGAGAACTTTAATTCAGCAGAAGCTATGTGGGAGATGATTCAGCGTCTGCAGGATTAATCCGGAAAGCGGGGTAAAATAATATGTCACTAGTTTCTACCGGATTTCTGGTATTTTTATTAGTGGGAGTAATTGTATATTATCTTATACCTAAGAAGGCACAGTGGGCATGGCTTTTGATATTAAGCTATGCCTACTATTTATGTTCGGGATATAAGACTGTTGTGTTCATATTACTTACAACAATCGTTACTTTCACATCAGGAATCCTTTTAGAGAGAACAGAGGATAATCTTGACAAGAGCCTTAAAGCAGATGGGCTGGCAAGAGAAGATAAAAAGGCTTTAAAAGAAAAGGCAAAGATATATAAGAAAAGAGTTGTAGTACTTGCTCTTCTTCTGGTATTTGGTGTGCTTGCAGTTGTTAAGTACCATAATTTTGCGATTGAGAACGTCAATGGCATAATTAAGGCTTTTGGTGGCAATGGCAGGATATCAACATTTACACTGCTTCTGCCACTTGGAATATCCTTCTATTCATTCCAGTCAATATCATATGTTATTGATGTGTACAGAGGTAAAGTAAAGGCATGTAATAACATTTTTAAATACGCCTTGTTTGTTTCGTATTTTCCGCAGATAACCCAGGGACCTATCGGAAGATACGACAGGCTTGCACCACAGTTTTTGGCAGAACATAAGTATGATCTTGCAGTTATCCAGCATGGATTGCAGCGGATGGCCTGGGGACTTTTCAAAAAGTTTATTATAGCTGACCGTGCAGGAGTCGTGTCTGATCTGGTGTTTAATAATCCCGGTCAGTATCATGGAATATATGTAATAATAGGTGTTCTTGCGTATTGTGCACAGCTATACGGAGATTTTGCCGGTGGAATAGATATGGTTATGGGTGCTTCCGAGATGTTTGGAATCCATCTGGATGATAATTTCAGGCAGCCATTTTTCTCTCATTCTATTGGAGAGTTCTGGCGCAGATGGCACATAACACTTGGTACATGGATGAAGGATTATGTGTTCTATCCATTCAGCTTAAGTAAAGCCATGAATAAGCTGGGTAAGTTCTTCAAGAAACACAGCAAAACAAGATTTGGTAAATATATGGCGAAGGCATTGCCTATCTGTCTGGCAGATTTACTCATATTCTTTATAGTAGGTGTATGGCATGGAGCAGCATGGAAGTATATCGTATATGGTATGTACAATGGTATAATCATGAGCTTTAGCAGTATTATGGCACCTGTTTATGAAAAAATGTTTAAAATAACTCATATTAATAAGAATGCACGCTGGTACAGAGGATGGCAGATAATAAGAACATTTATACTTGTTAATATAAGCTGGTATTTTGATAACGCAGCTACTCTTACAGATGCATTCAGACTTATGGGAAATACATTTAAACATGCATCATTCAGCATGGACGCCGTTGTAAAAATGTCTGGAAGCCAGCTGGATTTAATAATATTGCTTGCAGGTTGCTTAGTATGGCTTATTATAAGCATACTTAAAGAGAAAGGCATTGTAATCAGGGAAGCTCTTGACAGAAAGCCTCTGATTATCAGATGGGCTGTATACATAGCTCTTGTTATGTCGGTTGCAATGCTTGGCTATATTTCTAATACATCGGGTGGATTTATGTACGCCCAGTTCTAATCAGAGGTGCAGGATACCATGAAGAAGAAAGCATTTAAAGAGATATTAAAATATGTGAGGGTGATAGTATTCTTTGCGGTTATAACTATACTTGTTGAAGCAGTTAATTATGTAATGGTTCAGCCGGGGTATGCAAGATATATAATCCATACGGTTGACAATCCGGATGATGGCTCTGATTATGATTGTATTGTAGTGGGAGCTTCACATGGAAGGGCTTCAATTGACCCGCATTATTTTCTGGAAATGGAATATGCAGTTAATCCAATTAATATGTGTATTCAGGGCGCCACGGTTATTGATAATTATTATATGATCAGAGAAGCGTGCAATAATAATGACGTAAAGAAGATAATTCTTGAACTTGATTATCAGTACTGGAATAAGAATCTGAAACGTGATTCGGATTTTGGAGATCTTCTTGTATATGGACAGCTTCCGTTTACAAGTCTTAAAATGGAGTATATAGTAAGCCAGCTTATGGATAAAGACTTCAGGACAATATATTTCAGAAGATATGCATTTGCCAAGAATTGGAAAACGGCTAAGAAATATATGGCTATAAAGAAGACTGATGAATATAAGAATTTCCAGATTGAGGGTGTTGCCGGAATCGAAACAGAAGGACCATATCAGGGATTGGGATTTTTCTATCGAACCAAGGTAACTGATAAGAAGGGAAAGCTTAATCCATCACCATGGACATATGATGACCTTAATCCTAAGGTGCAGAAATATTTTCAGAAGATAGTTAAGTATTGTAAGGATAATGGAATTGAGCTTATATGTGTTACTACACCAATTCCACCATCGTCGGTTGTTTCGGGTGCTGCCAATGAGGCTGATACATATTTTAAGCAGATATGTGATGAGAATAATGTAAGGTATATAGATGGCAATCTTATTAAGAATGAGATTCTTAATGTAAGTGATGATGATTTTTCTGACTGGGAAGGTCATATGAACGGAGAGCTTGCTGAGCAGTTCTCAGAGGTACTCACAGAGATACTTAAAAAGAATGATTGTTCAGAATATTTTTACAGCAGTTATGATGAGTGCATAGAGGCAATTAAAGCGAGGGGCAATGAGTAATAAAATATTAAAATATGTCAGGGCTGTGGTGTTTATTGCCATAGTGGTCGGGCTTGTCAAATGTATGGATCATGCGATGATGCCATCAGGCTATATAAGATACATTATACATGAGGCTGACAATGCAGATACTGATGAAGGATATGACAATATAATAATTGGAGCTTCACATGCAAGATCTGCTATAAATCCAGTAAAGCTCGATGAAGCCGGGGCATCTGACAATGCATTTAATCTTGCAATACCAGGCGAGACGGTAACAGATTCATATTATCTTTTAATGGAGAGTGACCGGCATAATAATGTAAAAAGAGTTATATATGACCTTGATTATCAGTACTGGTGCAATTATGCAGAGAGGGAGTTTGAAGACTGTTTCATATATACATGGCTTCCTTTCAGTAATGTAAAGCTTAAGTATATAGCTGATAATCTGCTCACAAAGGATTTTCGTACTGTATATTCAAAGAGATGGGCTTATGAGATATCACCGTCTGCTATTATGAATAATCTTAAGGTTAAGAGCAGTGCGGCATACCGCAACTACAGTATGGATGCAGTTGAGATACATGATGCCGGAGGACCTTATGCTGCCAAAGGATTTTTCTATAGAGATATGAAGATGGACAGCCTCGTGCCATCTGATATTGTTGCATGGGATGAGAGTGGAATCAGTGATAAGGTTCTGGATTCATTTGAAAAGACTGTTCAATATTGTAAGAAGAATAATATTGAACTGGTATGCGTTACATCACCTATTACGCCGACAACATCAGTTAACGGTTATTCGGAACAGGCAGGAGCATATTTTACGAGGCTTTGTGAAGAATATGGTGTTGAATATTATGATTTCAATCTGTTAACAATGGATACACTTCCAAGAACAGATGATGACTTCTTTGATGAAGAAGGTCATATGCTTGGAGAACTTGCCGACAGATATTCAGATATACTGGCATCAGTTCTTCTTGACAAATGTGACAAAAGTACCGCTTTTTATGGTACTTATGCACAGTTAGAGCAGGCAGTTTATGAAAATTATGTGACAAAATAGTGAAACTGACAAAATATGCTTGCTATAAACATAACAATGTGCTAAACTTCATTCACTGCATATGTTGAATCTGCAGGTAGTAAAGAGTCGTGATGTACTACATATCTGTTACTGCATTTGGGACACTTAGGCTGCGCCAGAGGAAGTCATATGTATTAATAATACGCCTGCTATGCAGGCACTTTACGCCGGTGTGGCGGAACTGGCAGACGCACAGGACTTAAAATCCTGCGGGACTTATACTCCCATACGGGTTCGATTCCCGTTGCCGGCATATTAATAAAGAGCTATACATAACTATGGTTATGTATGGCTCTTTTTTCTTGCCATATAGAAGAGCAAGTCGTACAATTAAGGAAGATTATTATGATGGGAGATAATCAATGATTAATAATAGAAAACGTATTATTATAATATCTGCTCTTGGCGCGGCAGCAGTTGTTGCGGCTGTTCTGTGCGTTGTTATGACAAGCAGAATAAGAGGCGGTAATCCTACGGGCGAGGCTTTATCACAGAATATTAATCCGATAGAGGCTGCTTCACAGACAGAAGAACCGACTGTATATGTAGATAATACGGTCGACATAATTGACGTTAATTCGAAGACAAGACCATTTGCAGTATCTGTTAACAATACACCGGTAGCTGTACAGGTGCAGACCGGACTTAATAAGGCGTATATTGTGTATGAGCTTCCAACAGAGAGCTATACCTGCAGACTACTTGCCTTGTTCAAGGTAGGGGATTCAGATGTTACAGATGAAGCACCACAGGAGATTGTAGGTTCAGGCAATGTAAGCCAGACGGATACGGTTATTGGAACAATAAGAAGTGCGAGACATAATTTCCTGGATTTCTGTTTTGAGTCAGATGCGATATTTGTACATTTTGGCGGAAGCACTTACGCTGAGAGTGATGAGGCAAAGACTGGTATTAACTGGATTAACGGCTTCTATAACAGTGCATATTATTGGAGACGTAATCCGGAAGGGCTTGCAACAGAGCATACAGCATATACATCGCTTTACAGGTTAAAGAGTGCAGTACAGGAAAAAGGTTTCAATGCTGAGGCTGAGAATGCATCGGACACAGTACTGCTTAATTATGATGTATCAGATGTTGACCTTTCAAAAAGAGAAGATTCAGTCAGTGCATCATCTGTGTATGTGCCTTACAGCAGTTATCAGTACACAACATTTACATATGATGCTGCGTCAGGCAATTATTTAAGATTCGCGAGTGGCGAGCCAAGTCTTGACCACGAAACAGGCGAGCAGTTTAATACTAAGAATATTATTGTGCAGAAGATTACACACAGCATGATGGATGATAATTACTGCTGGAATCTTCATACTGTTGGCAGAGGGGAAGGCTATTACATAACTAATGGCTATGCTGTTCCAATCCAGTGGAGTAAGTCAGACCGTTATTCCAAGACAGTGTATACATATGCAGATGGAACAGAGATTAATGTAAGTGATGGAAGAACATACATAGAAGTGTCTGATGTAACTATGACTGTTGAAGTGGAATAGTACAACAGATGGAAGCATATACTTCTATTATTCAACAATAATGGAGGTGTGCATTGTGAACAAGACAATCAAAAAACTTAATATAACAATGATAATAGGGATTCTGGCAGTATGGGTGTCAGGGTCCCTGTTTCATTTTGTGTATGACTGGACGGGAAGGAATACATTTGTCGGGCTGTTTTTTCCAACTAATGAATCAACATGGGAACATATGAAGCTGGCGTTTCTGCCGATGAACCTTTATGGAATCTATACATGGTATGCATTAAAGGACAGATACGAAGCAAGCGGCTTCGCAATTCTTCTGGGGGCAAATGTGGCAACATGGGCAATTCCGTTTCTGTACTACACATATATGGGAGTTCTTGGATTTTCAAAAATGTGGCTTGATATTGCAACATTTTTTGTGGCAGTGCTAACTGGTTTCGCTGTGGAGTATCATGTGTTAAGACGTGCCGGGCATGAGAGCTTTGTACTTGGAACATGGATTATGGCAATTGTTGATTTTATGATGGCAGCAGCATTTGTTTCATGCTCGTATGGTGCGCCTGAACTTGGCATATTTGCAAAACCTTAAAAATAACAGTTGACAATAACTAAATATAATAGTATGCTGTAACTGTACTAATCAATATAGTACAGTTATTACGCAAGCTTGTAACCAGTTTAAATAAAACACAGAAAGGAATGGAACATGTTCACTATAGATGTCATGTCGCGAGTGCCAGTCTATGAACAGCTCATTAAGCAGGTGGAAGACCAGGTGCTTAAAGGGATTATGAAGGAAGGCGATAAGATGCCATCGGTACGGTCGTTATCGATGGAGCTGTCTACTAATCCGAATACAATCCAGAAAGCATACATGGAGCTGGACAGAAGAGGAATCCTGGTGAGTGTACCGGGAAAGGGCTCTTTTATATCGGCAGAAGCGTTAAAGATTGTCGGGAATCAGTCTAAGGAAAAGCTTTCAGATCTTAAGGAGATTGTAAGAAAGCTTGCATACGCAGGGGTGAGTAAGAGTGAGATAACAGATATGATTGAGGAGGTTTATAAGAGAATATGATAGAGGTAAAAGGTGTTACTAAATCATTTGATGACTTTACAGCACTTGACAATGTTACCTGTAATATAGCGGAGGGCTGTATATATGGTATGGTTGGTTCTAACGGTGCAGGAAAGTCTACGCTGCTAAGAGTTCTGTCAGGGATATATAAGGCAGATAAGGGAGAAGCAATAATCGATGGAATTAATGTGTATGAGAATACATACATGAAGAATAAGCTGGTGTTCGTTGCAGATGAATTATTCTTTCTTGCAGGCGCGAACATGAAGAGCATGGCTAAGTTCTATAGTTCAATATATGATAATTTTGATATGGACAGATTCGCAGAACTTACGAAAACATTTGGACTTGATCCATCTAAGAGTATATCAAACTTTTCAAAAGGAATGAAGAGACAGGCAGCTATAATACTTGCACTTTCAACCAGAGCCAAGTATATGTTCTTTGATGAAACATTTGACGGACTTGATCCTGTTATGCGTAATCTTGTCAAGAAGTTAATATGTGGTGATGTTGCAGATAATAACGCTACTGTTATAGTTACATCACATTCATTAAGAGAGTTAGAAGACTTATGTGATCATTTGTCACTTCTTCACAAAGGCGGGCTGGTGCTTGACAGCGATGTATTTGAACTAAAGACGAGTCAGTTCAAGGTACAGGTAGCTTTTAAGGATGATTTTGATGAG